>Ga0209341_10000236_pt1 | contig 56204 bp, 35 predicted proteins | sample RifCSP13_2_FD_184020 | JGI IMG/M metagenome (GOLD analysis project Ga0209341, IMG submission 184020) | Soil microbial communities from Rifle, Colorado - Rifle CSP2_sed 13_2 (SPAdes) (version 2) | ecosystem: Environmental > Terrestrial > Deep subsurface > Rock core/Sediment | place: Rifle...
GACAGGCATTCCGAGCACACGGCGCAGGCCAGGCAACGCGCCGCCTCGGCCTGGGCCAGCTCGTCGGTGTAGCCGCGCTCGACCTCATCGAAGTTGGTGCGGCGGGCCTCCAACGCAAGCTCGGGCATGGGCACGCGCCCACCCGGCCGCGCCTTGCCGGCGGCGAAGCGCGCTGCCGCTTCACTGCGGTTGAAGCGCACTACGGGAAGCTCGGGCTTCGCCGGCGGCTCGAGCGCTTCGCCTTGCAGGTAGCGGTGAATGCTCTCGGCCGCCTTGTGGCCGGAGGCAACGGCTTCGACGACGAAGGCCGTGCCGGACACGCTGTCGCCGGCGGCGAAGACCCCGGGCCGAGTGGCGGCCATCGTGTTGGGGTTGATGGCGATCGTCCGCTGGCGCGTGATCCCGACCCCGGCATCCTCCGGGATGAACGCCAGGCCGGCGCGCTGGCCGACCGAGAAAATGACGGTATCGGCCTCGAGCGTGTGTTCCGAGCCGGGCTCGGTCTCGACGGCCAACCGGCCCTCGGCGTCGAAAGAGAATTCGGTCACCCGGGCGCACTCGACGCCTGCCGCCCGGCCGTTGCTGCCCTCGAGGACGCGCAAGAAGGAGCGCCCAGCGTGTAGCAGGACCCCTTCCTGCTCGGCGGCCTCCGCCTCCGATGGGTGACACGGCATCCGATCGCGCGGTTCGACGCAGGCCAGCTCGACCTGCGCACCCAGCCGGACCGCGCTGCGGGCGACGTCGATGGCGACGTTGCCGCCGCCCAAGACGAGCACCCGCGGTCCGAAAGCTTCGCCCTCGGGGGTCATCACGGTTCCGTTGTTGCGCTGATACAGCCCGAGCCGCACGTCGCGCAAGAAGTGAGTGTTGACCAATACGCCCGGCAGGTTGGCGCCGGGGAGAGGCAGGCGGACGCCTTCGTGCGCGCCGACCGCCACCAGCACAGCCTCATAGCCTTCGTCGAAAACGCGGTCCAGATCGTCGACGCGCGTGTTCAGGCGAAGCTCGATCCCCAGGTCGAGGATATCGGCCACCTCGCGCTCGATGATCTCGGCCGGCAGGCGGTATTCGGGCACGCCGACGCGCAGCATGCCCCCGGCCACCGGCAGGGCCTCGAAGATCGTCACCGGATAACCCAGGCGCGCCAGATCCTGCGCCGCAGTCAGGCCGCAGGGTCCGGCGCCAATGATGGCGACGCGCCTGATCTGGGTGCGCTCCACCGGCGGGCGGGGCGTGCGCGGTTCGGCGTAGACGCGGTCGGTGACGAAGCGCTTGAGGGCTCGGATGTTGACCGGCTCGTCGATCAGGCCGCGGTTGCAGGCGTCTTCGCAGCGGTGGTTGCAGATCCGGCCGCAGATCCCGGGGAACGGGTTGTCTTCCTTGATGACCCGCAACGCGTCGGGGAACCGGCCTTCGCGGATCAGGGCGATGTAGCCCTGGGCGCGTTGGCCGGCGGGGCAGGCGTCGCGGCAGGGCGAGATACCGAGTTTCTCAATGGCGTAGGCGTTGGGGACGGCCTGCGGATACAACTTGTGCGCCGCGCGCCGGGGGGCCAGCCCCTCGTTGAAAGGATCGGGGATGACGACCGGGCAGACCGAAGCGCAGTCGCCGCAGCCGACGCATTTGAGGGGGTCGATGTAGCGCGGCTTGTGACGCAGCGTGGCGACGAAGTCGCCCGCCTGCCCGTCCAGGCCAATGACCTCGCTGTCGACGTGCAGATCGATGTTGAGATGGCGCGCGGTCTCGACCAACTTTGGACTGATCGTGCACATGGCACAGTCGTTGGTGGGGAAAGTCTTGTCGAGCTGCGCCATGTGTCCGCCGATGGCGGACCGGGATTCGACGAGGTGGACCCGGAAGCCCTGGTCGGCCAGGTCGAGGCTGGCCTGCATCCCGGCGATCCCGCCGCCGACGACAAGCACCGCGCCGATTGGCGGCGCGGGAGGGACGTCGGTGGGGGGGTGGAGTAGAGTGGCCGGGTTGTCTGACAAGTCGGCCCCCGATGGGTGGGGGCCTCCATGTGAAAAGCCAAGGCTCCTCGAAGAGGCGCTCACCCGGCTCCATCTTCGGGGTAACCCGGGCTGGGCAGGCAGTGCCGGAGGTCATGGGGAGAGTGGAGGAACTTCGTCTGGTATCCGCCGGGTCTGGGCTTCAGCCGGATTTGGCCCCGCTTCGCGCAGCACCCTGTAAGGGCCGGCGCCCTTGGCGGCCTGCCCCTTGGGGGGCGCCCGAAGGGGCGTAGTGGCCGAGCCCCTCGCTCACCGCTCGATCTCTACCCTCTTCAGGGCACCCGAAGGGGTGCAGATCGCCAAGGGCAGGGCACGCCTCCCCTTCGGTCTCTACCCTCTTCAGGGCACCCGAAGGGGTACAGACCGCCAACGGCGGGATGCTAAGCGCGATGCGCGGGGGACTCGCATCGGACGCGAAGCGCCCGCCGAGGGGACCATGCGTCGGCGTGTGCCTTCTCGCGGTCGTCCCCGCCCTAATCGCGTGGCCGCGCCTGACGGGCCATGCGCTGGCGGACATTGGACTGATACCCGGGGCGTGATTTGGTAGTCCCGGGCTTTAGCCCGGGTCCGGACGCAGGCTAAAGCCTGCGACTACGCGATCATCACCGGGGTGGCGTGAAAACGCGGCCGGTGGGGCATGGCCTTCGTGGCGAGGCCAAAGCCGATGCTTGAATCGCAACGCAGGCTAAAGCCTGCGCCTACGAGGAGGCTTGCGCGGCCATCGCCTCGAGCGTCCGATAATATGGCTCGATACTCGGGATGTAATGTCGTTCGTCCGCCGCATGGGGACCGATTCCGCTCTGGCCCCAGACGACTCCTTGCCCTCCCGGCGCGAAGCGAGCGCTGGTCGCGGCCAGTTTCCTCCCGAGGATCGGTTGATTGCTCGTAGCCTGCCGGATGGCCTTGAGCAGCCCCTTCAAGTAGGGATTCGCCGGATCGCAGGCGACAGCGTTCTCGGCAGCCACCACCCGGACGTCTCCGCCGTGCCGATCAGAAATCTCGCGGACCTCGTCCGACAGCGGCCCCACCGCATGTTCCGGGATCGGACGCACCTCGATGCCGAGGACGGCCCGGTCGGCGGCGACGTTGAAGACGCCCGGTTCTCCCAATCGGGTGAAGGGGAAGGCGATCTGCGACGACCAGCCCGGTTCAGAAGGTTGGGCGAGCCTTTGGCGCAGCATCGACTCGACGTCCTGTCGCAGCGCCAGCAGCCTGCGATCGATGGTGCCGGCATCCCCGAAGCCTGTGTGCGATCGGGTCCCGCGCAGCTCGACCTCCAGGCGGAGCAAGCCGCGATTCTGCAAGCAGACCTGGCCGACGAGCTCGTCTCCGCGCTCCCCCGTCCGCTCGCCGGCGATCAGCAAATCCGGCACATACCCGTCCTCCGCCCTCAGCGCCGCCAGGACGTGCGGGGTGCCGTCGGGCTCGCCCTCGCCGATCTCTTCATTGCCGACGAGCAGCAGTCCAATCGGCGGGGGCGGACCCCCGGCGCGGCGCGCTGCCCGCATCCATACGACGAAAGTTGCCACGACGGTCTTCATGTCGGCGGCGCCGCGGCCCCACAGGTAGTCTCCGTCGAGGCGCGGTTCAAACTGTGAGTCGTCCGGATCGGGCTCGACGACGTCGAAGTGTCCCGCGAGGAGGACCGGCGGGCGCGGCGCTCCGGGAAAACGAGCGATCAGCGCCGGAAAGCGTCCGGACTCGAAGCTGCGGACGTCGAGCCCGGCCAACTGCAGCGTGTCGACCAGGAGCGTCGCCGCGCGGCGGATGGCCTCCGGCCGACGGCGCTCGGGTGGTGCACCGCTGACGGACGGGATCCGGATAAGGGCCCGCGCCAGGTCGACGATTTCGGACGTCTTATCCGGATAGCTGACTTCGATCGCGGCGCCGACCGCCGGGCGAAAACGAATCGGCGCACCGGGCTGATGATGGGCCAGGTCGCGAGCGCGGTCCCACAAGTCGCGCAAACGGTCGGCTTCCGGCCCCAGGGACGGCAGGGCCTCGGCGATTCGCTCGATGTCGCCCGCCACCTCGTGCTCACGCTGCTCGGCCAGTCGGCGCAACACCTCCGTCGGCACCTCCGACCCGCGCCCGATGGCGGCCCGCACCTCGGTTCGGAGAACCTCGGCCGTGTTCGGGCCGCCGTCGGCCATCGCCTGCAGCGGCGCGAGTTCCGCCTCACGGCCGAGAGCCTCGGCCAGAGGCGACAGGCTCTCCAGGGTCCGAGCGAGGAAGCGGCGCACCGAGATCGAGCCGTCGGCGAAGGGGTCCTCGATTCTGGCATGCAATCCGCGCCGCGCCGCGCGCGCCTCGTTGCGGCGGTACCGGGCGATCCCGGGGTCGTCGTCGTTCACCGGCCGGGCGAAGGACCGATCGGCGTAGAGGCGGAGCAGGAGAAGCTCCTGGAACGCCAGATTGGCGACATCGAGATCGAACGAATGACCTCCTTCATCGGTGCGCAGCTCGAGACGCGCCATCGGCAGGTCGATCCGGGCGCGCAGGTTCTGTTCGACCACGCGCCGAGCCATGGCCTCGAGCGAGGCCTCCGTCTTGGGGGCATACAGCCCCTGGCGGTACAAGTCGCCGAGCTGATCGCTGCTGATCGAGATCAAACGCTCCACGGGCTCGGCGAAGGAGCGGGCCCGGACCGGAGTCCAATTGTTGTTGCCGAAGCGGACGCCCCGCCGCACCAGGTCGTAGGACAGCCGCAGGTACTCGGCATGGGAGCGGTACAACCCGGGCAGGTCGACGCTGGCCGGGCTGGGGAAAGTGAGCGTGCGGACCGAGTCGAAGGAGGATAGGCGGACGACCGGGCGGCCGCGATGGGTCTCCGGCCGCATCGGCGTGCTGGCGGAAGTGGCGATGAACAGCGGGGCGAAAGCGCGGATGCGGCGCGTGGCGTCGATGTAGATGCGGTTCTTGAACGAGTCGAGATGGCCGGTGCGTCGCGAAGGGCGGTGAAGGAAATCCCACGTCAGCAGCGGATCGGGCAGAGTCAGGTTGACGTGGATCCCGGCCGTCGCCAGGTCGGCGCCGTACAGATCGACGCAGCGCTCGAGGTATCGGCGCTTGGCCAGATTCCAACCCCCGGGAATCGAGTCGTGGTCTGCCCGTGCGGTGCTGAGCAGGTTGCCGTGCCAGGCGTACAGCCGCTCGCCGAAGCGCTGGCTCGCGTGCCGCAGCGCATTGATCTGGCAGGCCTCCAAAAGACGGGCCTCGGCCGTCGTCAACCACGGCGACCAGTGCGGCCGAGTGGTCCATTCGATCATCCAGTGGAAGACCTCGAGCTGGGTTCGCTCCGCCAACCAGGGCGGAAGGAGATCTTCGCGAAAGACATCGGCGAAGGAGCGCGCCGTCGGTCCGATCCCGACGCGCTGCAGCGGCTGGAAGTTCGCGTCGAGCAGATTCCACTCGAGTTCCAGGCCGCTGGTGCCGCCCTGCGGCTGCTGCTCGATGGCGGCCTGACGCGCGTGGAGCACGCGGTCGGCGAAGCGGCGGACCTCAGCCTGGGACCAGGGCATCGAGCCCCTCCAGCAGACGCTTCGCCGCGCCCAACGTCCGTTCCGGAGGCGTGGCATAGGAGAAGCGGATCCACTCGCCGCCAAAGGCTGAGAAGTACGCGCCCGGGACAATTGCCACCCCGTGCTCCTCCGCCAGGTACTCGCCGAGCGGCTCACTGTCGGACCAGCCGCGGGCCTGCAGCCAACGACCGACGTGGATGAAGGCGTAGTATCCCTGGTCGAGGACGGCGGTGAGGCCGTGTTCGGCGACGAAACGGCGCAGCGCGACCCGGCTGGTGTTGGTCGGTTCGACGATCGAACGGCAGGCCTGGGCGTAACCGCCTTCGTACGCGGCCATAGCGACGGCCATCGAGTAGAACGACGGGATGACGGCGTGGGAGGCGCGGGCTGTCAGGAAGCGAATGACCTCGTCCGAGGCGATCAGATGAGCGTTGCGGATGTTCGAGCCTCCCAGCGACTTGGTGATCCCGTCGAGGAACATCAGTCGGGAGCGATCGGAAGGATCGAAGGCGGTGATGAATCGCTCGAGGTCCATCGGCCCCTGGTCGGTGACGAAGTGATACATCCAGTCGTAGAGCACGAAAGCCGCGCCCGCCTGCAGCGCGGCCTGCCCCAGCTCAATCTGGCGCTCGGGCGAGAGCGCCTTGCCGGTGGGGTTGTCGGGGCTGGTGATGATGACGCCGGCGATCTTGCGATCGAGGCGCTCGGCGGCGTCGGCGCAGGACCGTAGAGCATCCTCCTCAAGGGCCCAGCCCGCCTCCGGTCGCCCCGGCGCGAGCAGCACGTTCGCGCCGACGCCGTACGGGCCCCAATTGTAGGAAATCCACGGGACCCGGGTGACGACGATGAGGTCGCCGGTGCGTCCGTGGCCGAGGGCCAGCATGGCATCGTAAGCCTTCACCAGTGCGTCGCGGCCGCCGACGGCGGCGATCACGTTCTGCGGACCAAGTCCGCTGGCCGGCCCCAGATGCCAATACGGCTCGATGACCGCCCGGCGAAAGGCGTCGGTGCCGTACGGCATGTCGTATGCCGTGCCGTGGTCGCGTTGCAGCGCCGCGGCCCGGTCGAGGATCTCCGGCGGAACCCCTGGCAAGCTGGCGCCGCCATCCCCCTGCGAAGCATCGAAGGTCTCCCTCTCCGGAAATCGCTCTCGGAAAACGGTCAAGCGCTTGTTGATCAGGAACATGCGGGACGGTGGAATCGGAGCGAGGCGTGCCAGGTGGCCGCTCACCGGGACGAGGTTGCCCGGGGGGACGACAGTTACCGGCTGGGTGTCAGACGTCGCCATACGACCTCCTTCGACATCGCCGGCGGGGCAACAAAAGGCCCCAGCCGGTGGCTGGGGCCCAGGTGCGCAGGATTTCCGTGAGAGCGCGTCCTACCCCGACCCGCCGGCGCCGTACAAACCGCCGGGATTGGCGTTGGCATCGTTCGGGGTGGTCACGAACCCGGACATTTCCATCATTCTAGCACTCGTGTCAAGCACAGGCCGACGGCTCGTCGGACGGAATCAGGCCGTACCGGGAGGCCATGACCGAGGTCATGCCTGGCTTGAGCCGGCGAGGCGGAAGCTAGCTGTAAGGATTCCCGACGAGGTCGCTCCCTATACTGGTGGCCAGGACCGAATACACGTCGGAAACCGAGGGAGAACCATGAGCGACCTGGCATTGACCCTTGTTCTTGTAGTCGTCCTTGGGGCCGGGCTCTCGGTCATTCTCATGGGATTGCGAGGGCCGAGCGAGAAAGCGGAACGGATGTTTTTCGTGGAGCTATGCGAAAGCCTGGAGGCCTACTCGGTCACCCACATCACCCTCAATCAAGAGGGGATGCGCTGGGTGGTGACGCAAGTCGAGCCGGGACATTGGCGAATCGTGTCGCCCACTCCGCAGGATATCGTTCTGGCTTAGCACGCTGACGCAAGACGCGCCGGCGGAGTCAGGTGAAAAGAGGCAGATGGTGAAAAGCGCCTTGGCTCCCCGCCGTCTCAGCGGGTACCACCCTCCTCCGGGTCTTTATCCTCAGCAAGAGTCCTCGGCGCGTGGCTGTGCTGGCCCGCCGAACCCGAGGCGCGACCGTCCCTCCAAGCGAGTTGTAAGGAACAGCTGACGACGATGCCCGACTTGAGCGGCCGACGAATCGGCAACTACCAGCTCAGCGCCAAGATCGGGCAGGGCGGGATGGCCGTCGTCTATCAGGGTCGCCACGTGGTGACCGGCGAGATGGTAGCGGTCAAGGTCCTCTCGTCCCAGGCCCCCGATGAGGCGAACTTCGACCGGAGATTCCGCAGAGAAGCTCGGGTGTTGATGGATCTGAAACATCCGCACATCGTCCCGGTGACGGACTTCGGGGAAGTCGACGACGTGGCCTACCTGGTGATGCCCTACCTGCGCGTGGGGAGCCTGGCCCAACGGATGGCGGAAAGGCCGATCGCCGCCGTCGAGGGCGGCCGAGTCTTTGGAGAAATCGCCTCGGCCTTGGCCTACGCGCACGAAAAGGGAGTCGTGCACCGCGACGTAAAACCCTCCAATGTCCTTCTCACCGAGGAGGGTCAGGCCCTTCTGTCGGACTTCGGGCTGGCGCAAATCCACGATGCTTCGGTCAGCCTGACCGGTTCGATGATGTTGGGCACTCCGGCCTATGTCTCCCCGGAGATGGTCCGGGGGGAGCCGGTCGATGCGCGCGCCGACCAGTATGCGCTGGGCATCATCCTATTCGAGATGACGACGGCCCGGCTTCCGTTCAATGCCGAGACGCCGATGGCGATCCTGGTCAAGCAGGCCAACGAGCCTCTGCCGCGACCGCGGGAGATCCGGGCGAACATCCCCGAGGCGGTGGAGAGAGTCATTCTGCGCGCCACGGCCAAGAACCCGCAGGACCGCTTTGCTTCGGTCACGGAAATGAACAATGCCTTCCAGGCGGCGCTGGCACACGCGCTGGACCCGCAGCATCATCGCGCGCCGACGATCGCTCTACCTCAGACCGCCGTCGCCAAGGCACGCGTTCCCGAGGAAAAGCGTCGCCGGCGTCGATGGGCGGCGCTGGTGCCGGCCTTGCTGCTGTTGCTGGCGTGCCCCGTGGCCCTCGCCATGCGGGATGTGCTGCTGCCCCCGGCGCAGGGCGCGTCGGCGTACACCGATCTCTCGGCTCCTCAACTGACGGCGCTCTCCGGGACGATCAGTGCCTTGTCGACGTTGGTCGTCGCCAATGCGGGAGAGACTCTGTCGCCGGAAGAAGTGGCTTCCCGCGTGGCGGCGATGGTCGGCGCTCCCACAGCAACGCCCACTCCTTGGCCTGTCGCATCGTCCACCGGAGAAGGCTCGACGACCAGCGACGGCTCGCCCACGCAGAGCACCACACCGCCCTCCGGCGCGACGCACGTACCAACGTTTACAAGGACGCCCGGACCGACGGCGACACTCGGGCCATCTGCGACCGGCCCGACGCCGACCCAGACGGATGAGCCCAGCAACACGCCTGAGCCGCCGGCGACGACGCCGCCCCCGTCGACCTCGACCCCGACGCCGACACGGACACCCACCGCGACCAACTCCGGGGGCACCCTGCTCCCACCGACCTGGACCGCCACGCCAACCCGGACACCCACGCGGACTCCTACTGTCACAATCACTGGGGGCATGCCGCTCCCGACACAATCGCCTTCGCCAAGCAAGACGCCAACGCCCACTAAGACGCCCACGCCCAACCTCCCCACGAAAACGCCTACGGTCCTTGTCACAACACCGGCCTTCCCGCCCACGCTGGCCGCCCCCACTTCCTCGCCGCCGCCGCCGACGGTGGAAGGCTCGGGGGACGACCTGCTCGAAGGCTAGCGCCGGCCGCCGCCGGCGCGTCGAACCTCTACTGGTCTGTTTGCCCGCACCTCCATCTCCCTCGGTGTCAGGACGACGGATTCTCTTGCCCGCGGGTCGGCGCTGGGGTGGTGGGGTTTGGTCGCGTTCGATATGTGCTGGCTGCGGCTGGTCCCCAACAGGCTGGTACCGCGGTCCGCATTGATACGCCGCTGCAGCGAACTTGACGCCGAGGCGCGACCGATGATTTGCTAAGATCGATCTCGACGAGCCCGCCTTGTGGAGCGAGGTCCTCTGAAGCGTGGATCTCGGCTCCGATCTCGGCAGCCCGTCCGGTCGGAGACCATCCTGGCCGCAACACCTGATCGGTTCAGCCCGTCTTCCCCGTCATACAAGCGGAGGCATGCTATTGGGCGCCTTGCCACGGGTCGCGCACGCCTCGGGCTGAGAGAACTCGAGGATCAACCCTCACCTGACCGCTCGCTTCCGACCAAGTCTCTTTCGGATGAATGGAGAGAAACCATGTCCACAGCGCCTTTCCAGCTTCGCCCTTTCAATCTCCTGCGTGGGAGACCGAACAGACGCGGGCACACCATCAGCGTGCTCCCCGCCGCTGCGCTTGTCCTTTTCGGCCTGATTCCGCCCACGCCGACTCCGACGCCCCCCAACGCGGTTACCGAGACGCCCACACCACCCGCGCCCGCTCCCGGCACGGTCGAACTGCAGATTGGGTCGGCTTCTGGCGAAAGGCTGAGTCGAATCCCAGCTTTGGCGGGAGCGCTCGCCGCCGCGCCCGAGTTCACACTTACCCCCAATGAGGATGGCTGGCCGAACTTCAATCCCATCATTTGGACGGTAACCTTGAACTGTCCGGCTGGGGGCCCGAACTGCGCTGCCCCCCTGACCATGAAGCACTACTCCAACGATGGCGGTCGCTTCTGGATGTACGGCGCGCCGAATGGACCGGATTGCGGATGCGAGGTGGTCGTGCAGCAAAGCGGCCCGTACTCCATGAGCAGCTACACCGCCACTTCGCCTAGCCTCTCGGTGCCCGCCGGCACACAGCGGGTGTTGCAGTGGGCGGTCTGGTATCAGCCGTCTCCGGCATCGACGATCTTTGCGGAAGCGACGTGGTATGGGACCAACCAGAAATTCATCGCCGTGGAGCGGATGCGCATCCACCCGCTGGTATTCGTCCCCGGCATCCTGGGTACCATGCCGCCGACGTATGGGCGCCTCGGTACCATGGAGCCTATTCTGAGAAGCTACGATCCCTTGTTGATCGACCTCCAGAAGCGTGGCTACGAACTCGACAAGAGCCTCTTTCCCTTCCCGGTCGATTGGCGCGACGGCGTCGAAGTCGTGGCCGATCATCTCGCCGCTGCAATCCCGGGATTCCTGGAGACCGCCAACCTGCAAGGTTACGTCGGCGAGCCGGCCTCCGGCCCGCCAGCGACGAAAGTCGACCTGGTGGTGCACAGCATGGGCGGGCTGATCACGCGCACCTACGTGGAAGGGAGCAACTACGACAACAATGTCGGCAAGGTCGTCTTCATCGCCTCACCGCACCGCGGCTACCCCGAGGCGTATCGAACCAGGGAAGGCCTGACCTGGGAGGCGTACCTCCAGGACAACCTATACGAGACCGCCCTATCCGAGAGTATGGACTACGCCCTCTGGCCGATCATGATCGGGAAGCGGTATCAGCCGTCGGTCGAGGAAATGGCTGCAGGCGACTGCCAAACCGGTTATCCCGATGAGGCGATCAAGTACTTTTACCCCTTCTGTTCGCCGGAGGCCCTCTACAACTGGTCGCATGACCCGGTCAAGGGCGTCTTCTCTCTGCGGGATATGCTTCCCGACGAGACGGTCGATCCTTATCTGGTGTGCGGCGATCCCAGCGGATTCGAATGCGCACCCGGGACGCCCTATCCGTTCGGGCGAGAGGCGAACCCCTTGCTCGATGGCCCCGACGGGCTGAATGCACCGGCCCGCCTCCAAGAGCTGGCGGACAGGCTAGGCCCGCAGAACATCCTGGTCATCTTCGGAAGCGGCACACCGACGAACGTCGAGTACGCTGTGATGGACCCGCTCGTGCCGCCGCTCTGGGCGCATGGGCGACCGGTTCAGGACGTCATCGGTGATGGCGATGGACTGGTCCCAGCCTACAGCGCCGACCTCAGCCAGATCATGCCGCAGATCCCGGCGGCGAACGTCATCGAACTCTCGGGGCCGGATGCCCGCCACAAGCCGATCATGTACCACCCCGAAGTCCTTGGTCGGTATATCCCGCTATTCCTGACCGGCACCGGGGGCGGCCCCACCACAACCTACGATCCGTTCCCACCTGACCTTGAGATCGCGCGTCTGCTGGTCTTCGTTGGACAGTGCCCGGTCAACCTGACCGTGACCGACCCGCAGGGTCGCCGGGTAGGCTACGACCCGACCACGGGAGGCACTTTCCTGGAGATCCCTGGCGCGGTGTACGGCGGCTCCAACGTGGAAGGGCAGTTCATCATCATCCCCGACTCGCTGGAAGGGACGTATCAGCTTGACGGGACGGCCTTCGCCGATGGGGCGTACCTCCTGTCGGCCGATGTCATGGGCCCGGACGGCCTGCTCCCGCTGGGGTTCTTCGGCGGCAGCGTCGTGCAGGGTGACGAGCTGCACTTCGAGGTCGATAGCAACCAGGTCATCACCACCCCTACCCCAACCCTCACCCCTGGTCCTGAGCTCCTGCCTGACCTGACGATCGCGGAGATGCGTATCGAGTTGCAGAATCCCTCTTGCTTCGCTTCGGGCGATCCGCTGGGTGTGCGGGTGTGGGTCAAGAACATCGGGCAGGCCGCAGCAGGTAGTTTTCTGGTGGACGTGAATGGTGCCGGGCAATCGGTCGACGGGCTGGGGATGGATGAGACCATAGCCCTGTTCTTCCCCGGCTACAGCAATCCGGTGACGGCGATCGTGGATTCGACAGGCCTGGTCACCGAGGTCGACGAGGATAACAACACACGTTCGGAGATGGTGCCCGTGCCGACGCCGCCACTGCCCTGCGCAACGGCTACATGGACGCCAACCGATACACCCACCGCCACGCCGACGGCGACCAATACGGCCACCCCCACGCTCACGCCGACGCCGACCGCGACCGCGACCAAGACGGCCACACCAACGCGAACGCGGACGCCGACCGCGACTGCGACGCCGACCATCCTGGAGGCGCTCGACCGTCTGAAGGAAGACATCGAAGACTATGTGGAAGATGGAGAGATCGGCAGGATGTTGGAAGGCAGCCTGCTGGCCAAAGTGCGGGTGGCGCGCGTCCACGTTCTACACGGGCGAATGCAATCTGCGGCCAACCGGCTGGAGGCTCTGGTCGAACAGATCGAGGAGCAGCGGGGGAAGAGGATCTCCCGTCCCGCCGCTGCCGATCTGATCCGCCAGGCGGAAGCCGTGATAGGGCGTCTGTTGTCCGTGGAAGCCGACAGCACGCAGCCGCCGGTGCAGGGAGCGGTGCTGATCGAGGACGGGAAATGCTGCATCGGCGGGATCGCCGGGCAGCCTCTCCCGATCCGGGTGGCGTTCGAAGCTTCGAGCCCCGCCGGGCCGGTCACGCAGATGCGCGTCCGCGTCGGATTGCGACGGTTCACGGAGGGCGAGCTCGCCGAATCGGACTGGGAGGCTTTCCAGGCTAGCAAGACCTATAGCTTCACACCGCCTATCAACTGGGTCGGTTTCTATGTCAGCGTGCAATTTAGAGATGCGTCGGGCCGGCTTTCCCCGGTGGTCTACGATGACATCTCGGTGGAAGGGATGCCGCCCCCTCCGCCTCCTGGATCGACGCCCACTATCACGCCGACAAGTCTTCCTGGTCCACCCCAGCTCAGTCAGCCCGCCGACGGCGCTGTGCTGCCCCAGCCGGTGTCGCCGGAAGCGTGGACCTTTGCCTGGACGGCGCGCACCGGCCCTTGCTACGGGGCGATCACCATCGACGGCCCAGGCGGGCGGCGTCTTGGGAGCAACTTTGTGGACTGGGCGACGACCGGGTACAGGTATGAGTACACCGCCGCCGAGGGTCTTCCGGATGATGCGCTGAGCCCGTGGCAATGGTACGTCGACGTGATCTGCCCGCTCGGCAGCAACCGCAGCGAGACTCGGACCTTTTCGGTGGCCCCGTCGCCTGCGACGACTCCCTAAAGGCATCCGGCCGATCGGCGTCGTCTCAGTTTCCCGTCGCGGTCGGAGCCGACCGTAGCACGCGGCATGCCTCCAGGAACTGCTGCGTAAGCCGGATGAACTCTTCTTGCGCGTCCAGGCCTGAGGCTATCTAAAGCCGGGCTGGAAGCGGGCCAGGTGGAGTCGTGGTCCGAGGCGCAAAATGAACCTCTAGGCATGACCGGCGCATGGCCTACGTTTCTACGCCCATCGATCCGAGGAGATGAGAAATGTCGATTGCCAGATCGCAGGGGTCCCTTTGGATGGCCTTCGCCCTGGTCACGAGCGCGGCGGCCGCGGGGCTAACGCCGATTTCAGCGGAGGGTCAGGCGGAGGGACCTGAGGTTCCGGTGGTGATGCTGGATAGCGCCGACGGCGGTTTCTTTGTGCTGGCGAGCGCGGTCCCCTTCCGCGTGTCGAAGGCCGATGCGGCGGTCGAATGGTTCGATGTGGAAGCGGTCGAGGGTGAGGCGACGGAGCCTCGCATTGTACCGCTCTCCTCCTACGCCGCCGATCTCTCTCCCGGCACCCACTACAGCGCCGTTCGCATCGACTTGGCGACACGCCAAGGGTCGGGCGTCCTCTTGATCCCGGTGGCGCTGGACGTGCGCGAGGCCTCACAGACCGAGATGGCGCTGACCGCAGTGGCCGAGGGCTTGCCGGCCGAGCTGGCGCAACTAGCGACCGGCATCCCCGGTATCGAAGTGCGCACCCTGCTCACTCCGGCTCGCCACTACATCATCGAAGTGGTCGATCTCGAGCAAGAGCGGAGCAAGCTCGAAGCTTTGGCGAGTTCGGCCGCCGCGGCCCCGGCGCCGAGCGTCGGCGCGGCGACGCAGACCTATGAGCACGTGTTCCCGTGGATGTGCCTGGAGGTCTGTGGCCCCCATGCGCCCGTGGAGATCGCCGACGTCGCGCCCAACCTGGATGCGGTCAGCGGAGTGTCCTATGAGCGTTACCGGATGCACGCAGGCGTGTGGGGCCTGCTCAATGTGGGGGATCCGGGCCCGTGGCTTTCCGAGAATGGCCTCATCAAGTGGCCGATGCTCGTCGGCGGGTACAAACCGACGGCCGCCGCCATCCAGGGGATGTGGAACAATCGGGCGACGATCCTGCACAACCTGGTCGCCGAAGCGGATGCCAACGGCTACATCGGCTATACGGTAGACGTCGAAGGCCTGGCGGAGTCCGGAAGGACCACCTTCATCGCCGTGGTGGACTACCTGGCCGACGGCCTCCACGCCGAAGGCTACAAGCTCATGGTGGCGCATGCCACCTGGGCGACCCTGGCGCCGATGTCGGACCTCGCCCGGACCTCCGTGGACTATGTCGCCACGATGGACCCCTACACCGGCTGGTGGGACAGATACATCCCCGTCGACTACGCCGCGATTGAACACCCCCGACTGATCTGGGGCTTCACCTGGGGCGGGATCTCCGATTCCACCCAGCGGACCATGTGGGATTGGATGGAGGTCAGGGGCTACAACGTAGGCGTGGCTGGCGCCGCCGTTTGGCGCACGCCGCTCATGCCGCCGCACGGGAGCAACACGCTCGACTACTACTTTGGCCTGCGGCGTTACTACCCCAAGAATCAACCATCGACGCCGACCCCGTCGGAGACCTCCCTCCCGCCCACGCCGTCAGATACACCGACACCTACGGCAACCTTCACCTCCACCGCAACGTTCACGTCCACCGCGACCTTCACGCCCACAGCGACTTTCACCTCCACTGCGACGTTCACGCCCACTCCAACATTCACGCTCACTGCGACGGCGACCCCGACCTCGACCTTCACGGCGACGGCCACGCCTACGAACACGGCCGTCCCGTCGCTGGTCTTCTTCGACGACTTCGAGACCGACCGCGGGTGGATCCGGAACGTCTCCGGTGCCGACAACGCAACGACCGGGATGTGGGAGCGGGCGGCCCCGCAGAACACCACCTACAACGGCGCGCCGATGCAGCTCGGCACGACGGTGAGCGGGACACAAGACTTAGTGACCGGGGGCCCGGCTGGCGCCAGCGTCGGCCAACATGACATCGACGGCGGTGTGACCTCGATTCGTTCCCCGAACATCTCGCTGCCAGGCGCTGGAGATCTCCGTTTGTCGTTCTCCTACTACCTGGCGCATCTCAACAACTCTTCCGCGGACGACTTTCTGCGAGTGCGCGTCGTCGGAGCGGACTCCAGTGTGACCGTGTTCGAGGAGCGCGGCTCGACGCTCCAGGACAATGCCAACTGGGGTCAGACCTCCGCCAGCCTCAACGCCTTCGCCGGACAATCGATCCACCTGGTCATCGAAGCGGCCGACGCCGTGGGTGCGAGCCTGGTGGAGGCCGCTATCGATGACGTCTCGATCGTGGCGGGCGGGGGCGGGCCACCACCCGGGTCGGTCTTCTTCGACGACTTCGAGCGCGACCGCGGGTGGATCCGCAACGTCTCCGGCATCGACACCGCGAGCACCGGGATGTGGGAGCGGGCCGATCCGCAGGACACGCTCTACAACAATGGTCTGATGCAATTGGGCACGACCGTCAGCGGCACGCGAGACTTGGTGACCGGCCCCCTGGCGGGCTTGAACCTGGGCCATTACGACATCGACAGCGGAGTCACCTCGATCCGCTCACCCGACATCGCCCTGCCCGCCAGCGGGGACATCGATCTGGCGTTCTCCTATTACCTGGCGCACACCAGCAATGCCACCGCCGATGACTTCTTGCGCGTCAGTGTCGTCGGGCCATCGACGACCACGATGGTGATGGAAGAGCAGGGCGCGGCCGACAATGACTATGCGTCCTGGGCGCAGTTCTCGGCACGGATCAATGACTTCGCCGGCCAGACGATCTATTTGGTCATCGAGGCCGCCGATGTCGGCGCCCTGAGTCTGGTGGAGGCGGGGATCGACGACCTCTCCATAAGCGTTGGCGGGCCATGAGGGGCTGACGAGTACGTCGGGGCGACCCGCGGGGTCGCCCCGACTCGCCTGGCATCATGGCGAGATAATCGGTTTCATCAGATCCCAGCTCGCCCTCCGTCGCTCGTACGCGCCAGGGCGGCCTCCTCTTCGCTGCGCGCCACGGCCCACCCGAGTTGAAAGCCAGCCCCCGGAGCTCGAGCAGGCACCCGTCCGACGGAGGTCAGGCAGGCCGCCGCCGGGTGCCTATAATGACCCCGTGCGCAACATCGGCGGCGACCCGACATTCACATCCGGGAGGACCGCATGCCCCTTGCCCAGACCCTGATCGAGACGCGCCGCTTGGTCAAACGCTACGGCGAGAAGGTCGCCGTCGACGATGTGACCCTGGAGGTCTATGCCGGCGAGATCTTTGGATTCCTCGGACCGAACGGTGCCGGCAAGACGACCACGATCAAGGTCGTCGTCGGTCTGCTTCAGCCCACCGCCGGGGAGGTCCGAGTGGCGGGTTGGGACGTCCAGACGGAGCCGCTACGGGCCAAGGCGGCCAGTGGCTACGTCCCGGATGAACCCACCCTCTACCCCAAACTCACCGGCCGGGAGCTGCTCCGCTTTGTGGGCGATCTCTACGGGATCGACAGCGCCCAGGTCGACCGGCGCATGGAAGAACTGCTGCGACTGTTCGACCTGACCTCGGCGGCCGATGACACGATCGACTCCTACAGCCACGGCATGAGGCAGAAAGTCTCCCTGGCGGCAGCGCTCGTTCACGACCCGAAGGTTCTGGTGCTGGATGAACCGACGGTCGGCCTCGACCCCAGGTCGGCGCGGCTGATCAAGGACATCCTTCGGCAGCTCGCCGACCGCGGTGCGGCCGTCTTCCTCTCCACCCACATCCTGGAGATCGCCGAGAACATGTGCGACCGGATTGGGATCATCAACCAGGGGCGGCTGATCGCCGCCGGAACGATGGCCGAGCTGCGGGCCCTGGGCCAGGGGCAGAGTCGTCTGGAGGATATCTTCCTCAGCCTCACCGGCGGGGCGGAGTATGCCGAGATCGCCGAAGTCCTCAAATGAGTGGTCTGTGGTCCGTGGTCGGTGGTCAGAACGGAGCTGTCAGCCATCAGCGATCAGCTGTCAGCAATGAGCCGAGTCCTTCGTGGGGATGGTTTCCCGTTGTGGCGCGCCATGAAGCCATCCATCGCCAATCGCTAATCGCCAATCGCCAACGACTAACCACCGACCACCGATCACGGACCTCGGTCTTCCGATGACCGACTCTTTCCGCGGCGAAGCGCTGTGGCCGGCCACCTGGAGGTTGCTGCGCCTCCGTTTGTCGATCTGGGTCAACGGCTTCCGACGCGCACGACGCGGGGAGAAAGTCGGCCGGGTTCTCATCCTGCTCTTCCTGGCGGCGGTCATGGCGGGTGTGTTCTTCGGGACGCGTGGCTTGCTCGGGTTCCTGCATTCAGCCGAGTTCGCCGCGGCGGTCCCGGACATGACGCGCTTCATCCGCAGCGTGCCGGTGTTGGTCATGGGCGCCGCCTTCTTGGGAATCTTGTTGACCAGCTTCGGAGTCCTGCTCCAGGCGCTCTACCTTTCGGGCGACATGGACTTCCTGCTGGCTGCGCCGATCCCGATTCGGGCCGTCTTTCTGAGCAAGCTTATGCAGGCCATCATCCCCAACTTCGGGCTCGTCTGCCTGCTGGCTCTGCCCCTGCTCTTCGGCCTGGGTGCCGCCGGCGGCTATGGCGCCGCCTACTATCCGCTGGTCGTGGCGGCGCTGGCGGCGCTGTCGCTGGCGGGCGCCGGGATTTCCAGCTTGCTGGTCATGGGCATCGTGCGCGTCTTCCCGGCGCGGCGGGTGGCCGAAGTGCTCGGTTTCGTCGGCGCTCTGCTGACGATCCTGTGCTCGCAGTCCGGGCAGTTCGCCAACCTGTCGGACCCTTCCGGCGACCGGCTGGCGCAGACGGCCACGTTGGTGACTCGTTTCGACGCGCCGTGGTCACCGTTGGCCTGGGCCGGGAGAGGGGTGGTCGAGATCGGAGAAGGGCGCTGGTGGCCGGGGGTGGGATGGGTCGTGGCGACGCTGGTGCTCTGCTTCATCGTCTTCGCCGCCGCGCTGGCCTCGTCCGAGCGCCTGTACTACAGCGGTTGGGCCAGCGTCTCCATCGCCAGCGGGCGCAAACGTCCGGCGCGGGCCGGGCTCCGCCGCACAGCGAAGCCGCGTGTGCGCCAACGGCGAACCTCTCCGGTGCGGGCCATCATCTCCAAGGACTTCATCTTGCTGCGCCGCGATCTACGCAACCTCTCGCAAGTGATCACACCCGTCATCATGGGAGTTGTCTATACCATGCTTCTGATTCGTGGCGGGGGAGAGCCCCCGCCGGGAAGGAGCGAGGCGCCGCAGTGGTTCATGCAGGGATTCCGCGACCTGCTGGTCTTTGGCGACATTGCGATCGCCCTCTTTATCGGGTGGACGCTCCTGGGTCGGCTGGCGATGATGGGCTTCTCGCAGGAAGGGCGCTACTACTGGCTTCTCAAGGCGGCGCCGGTGAGCGCCGGCCGACTGCTCCTGGCCAAATTCTCGGTGGCCCTGATTCCGGCGACGGCGCTCGGATGGACGTTTCTGCTGATCCTGGCGCTCGGCCGGGGAGTCGCCTTGGCCGATGCGCTCTTCAGCTTCCTCGTGGTAGGTCTGTGCTACGCCGCCGTCACCGGGGTCAATCTCGCCTTCGGTGTCGCCGGCGCGGTTTTCGACTGGGAGGATCCGCGCCGGATGATTCGTGGCGGCAGCGGCTGTCTTAGCACGATCGCCAGCTTGCTCGCCCTCGGAGTCTGCGCCGTCTTCTTCGTCGCGCCGACTCTCGCCGCGGGATTCCTCGGCCTGCCGGCGGCGCTGGGGAAAGTCGCCGGCCTGGCTCTCGGCGGGCTGGCGAGCGCTGCCTTTGCGCTGGTCCCCTTGATGCTGGTGCAAGACCGCGTTCCGAAGTTGGCGGAGTGACCCTCACCCCATACCCCTCTCCCGCTCTGCGGGAGAGGGGCCGGGAGCGACCCTTACCCCATACCCCTCTTCCGCTCTGCGGGAGAGGGGCCGGGAGCGACCCTTACCCCATACCCCTCTTCCGCGTAGCGGGAGAGGGAGGTCGGGCTGAGGAAGGTGGATTGCGTGACTCAATCAAGCACATCCAAGACCTGCCGCCCTGTCCGCGCCCGTGCTCGCGAGCTTCGTCATCCCCTTACTCAGGCGGAAATGGTGCTTTGGCAAGGCCTACGGAATCGTCAGCTCGGCATGAAGTTCCGCCGTCAACATCCCATTGGGACTCTGATCGTCGACCTTTACTGCCACCAGGCGAAGTTGATCGTGGAGATTGATGGAGAGGTACACGGCACTCCAGGCCAGATCGCGCGTGATGCGGCGCGCACGGAGTGGCTGGAAGAACGTGGGTACCGGGTGATCCGTTTCCGGAATGACGAGGTTTTGCGAGACGCAAGGTCAGTGTTGAACGCCATCGGCGTGGCGATCGCCCAGCTCCCCTCTCCCGCTCTGCGGGAGAGGGGCCGGGGGTGAGGGCCTTTCGCGCTATTCCAAGCCGCCTCCCCACCTGCTCATAATGAACCCATGTCCACCGGCACCATCCGCCGAGCCAAGGGGCCGGGTCGCCTGAGGCGTCGCCCGCGCGCCTGGGGCTGCCTGTGGAAGGCCGCCTTCCTTGCCATCGCCGCGCCGCTGGCCTGCGCCATCTCGCTTGCCACCGCGATCGTCGTTGCACAGGGCGCCGCCGGGCTCGATCTAGGGCAGGTCGAGGCGCTGGCAGCGGAGTACGGCCTGGATTGGGGCCTGCCGGCCGCGCCGACGTCTCCGCCGGCGTCACACGATCTCCAGCCCGTGTCCGCTTTGCTCCCTGCCACCCCGACGGCATTCCAGCCCAAGCCTCCAGACACGGCCATGCCGACATGGACCAGCACCCCAACCAACACGGCCACCGCCACGCCTACGGACACCATCACCCCGACCGGGACATCGACCGAGACCTGGACCGCCACCGCGACTCCTACTTCAAGCGCGACGTCGACCATCGCGGTCTACGCGACCCTCACACCGACTCGGACCCGGACGCGAACACCGACATTCACACCCACGCGCACGCGGACTCGAACTCCTGTGGTGCCGTCCCCGACGCCCGCCGCCTCTTGGACCTCGGCCTCCGGGCTGGAGACGCCGACACCGGGCGGACCGCCCACGCCGACAGGTACGCCCGTACCTCCGACTCCTTCAACGACGTGCGACGCCGCTGGCAATTCGGGGTTCGAAACGACGCTGCTTGGGCTGATCAACCAGGAGCGCCAGAGCCGCGGCCTGGCTTCCTATAGCCTGCAGAGCCAGCTTCGGTCGGCCGCCCGAGTCCACAGCACCGACATGGCCTGCAACAGCTTCCTCTCCCACACCGGCTCCGATGGATCGAGCGTGCGTGATCGCGTCGAGCGAGAGGGATACAGCTGGTCCTGGATTGGCGAGAACATCTTCGCCACCGGAGATACCTCTTCGGGTGCGCCTCAACGCGCCTTCGACTGGTGGATGAACAGCGCTCCCCACCGCGCCAATCTGCTCAGCCCCAACTACACCGAGATTGGCCTCGGCTACATGTACCGTTCCGCCAGCGGCTACGGCGGCTATTTCACGGCCGTCTTCGCGCGGCCCTGAAATGCCGACCTCGCCGTTGCTGGCGGCTGGCCCTCACCGCTGACCACCGACCACCGACCACCGACCACTGCCACTAGCTCTTCGTGTCTCTCCTCCATAGCGCCGGGGCCGCCACGACCATGGTCGCACCCATCACCATCCCGCCGATGAGGACGGCTTCGGGCGCGCCTTGCAGGCCCCCCAGTCGCTCGGCCAGGGCGCCGATCGCCAACGCGCCCAGCGATGGCAGGCCGATGAGCGTGATGGCGTAGAGACTCATCACTCGCCCCCGCAGATGGTTGGGGGAGGTCAACTGGAGTTGGGTGGAGATGAGGGTCGTGAAGACCGTCGCCAGGACCCCGGCGGCGAAGAGCAGGAGGAATCCGGCGAGAAACACCGGGCTCAACGCGAACAGCATCAACGACAGGCTGAACGCCAGACCCGACAGGACCATCAACGCGCCCTGGCGCCGCCCCCGGCCGAACGCTGCCAGCCCTAGAGCGCCCACCAGCGCGCCGGCACCGGCGGCGGAAAGCAGCAGGCCATAACCCGCGGGGCCGGCGCTCCAGATGTCGCGGGCGAAGATCGGCAGCAGCAATTGGTAAGACCGGCCGAAGATCGCCGCCATCGCCGAGAGCCCGAGCAACCCAAGGACATAGCGCGTCCGCCAGGCGTAGGTTAACCCGGCGCGCATCGCCTGGCCGAGCGTCGCCGGCCCGCCCGATCCGCGCGAGCGCACGCCGCGCATCGCCGCCAGCGCCAACAGCACCGCCAGGAAGGACACGCCGTTGATGAAGAACAGCGCCGCCGGTCCGAGCGGTACGAGGAGCACCCCCGCCAGCGCCGGGCCGACGAGCGCCGCGCCGGTGTAGGTCGCCGCATTCAGAGAGAGCGCATTGAGCAGATCCTCTTGAGGGACGAGGTCGTAGACCAGGGCCTGCCGCGCCGGATTGTCGAAAGCCAGCAGCACCGCACCAAGAAACGAGGCCAGGAGGATCTGCCAGACGCGCACCGCCCCGGAGACGGTGAGGGCACCCAGGGCGAGGGCCAGGAGCATCTGGCCGGCCTGGGTCACGTACAACAGGCGGATGCGCCGCACCCGGTCGGCAACCGCGCCGCCCATCAGCGGAAGCACGATCATCGGAATGGCGAAGCTCAGTCCGAGCAGGCCGAGCCATAGCGGCGAGTTCGTCAGCTGGAGCACCAGCCAGCTCTGACCGACGTTCTGCATCCAGGTGCCGACGTTGGAGACCAGCAACCCCACCCACAGCAGCGCGAAGTTGCGATGGTGGAGGGCAGCGAATCGGGCTGGAGGAGCGGAGGCCACCATAGGAGATCCTGAACAACAACCTGCCGCATTCTAGCCCAGGCGGGCGGCGTCGCCGGAGAGGCAGCGATCTCGGCGAGGCAAGAGCGGGGGAAGACCGACTTCTATTATGAGCGGCAGACGGCGCGCCCGCCGGGGAAACCGTCTTGGTATTGAAGCGGCCGTGCGCAAACGTCGCGTTGCAGCCGGTCGTCCCTGCACTTGCGACCGTTTGACGGTTCTCCCACCCCGTGGTATCATCCGTGGCAGCGAACAGGATCGGCCCCTCCACCGCTCCCAGGTCGGGAGCGGTGTTTTGTTAGGGCGGTCCGGAGAAAAGGAAGAACCACACAAGAATGAGTTTCGATCAGTTCAACCTCGACCCGGCCTTGCTGCGCGCGGTGAGCAAGCAGGGATTCGAAACCCCGACGCCGATCCAGGCCCGGGCGATCCCGCCGGCGCTCGATGGCCGTGATGTCCTTGGCGTCGCGCAGACCGGCACCGGCAAGACCGCCGCTTTTGTCCTGCCGTCGCTTCAGCGGCTGATGCACCGCTCGCCCGTGGAGGGCCCGCGGCCTGAGCCGCAGCCCCGAGCGCAGCGAGAGACCCATCACAGGGCACTCAGGATGGTCGTGCTCGCCCCGACGCGGGAGTTGGCACTGCAGATCGCAGAAGACGCGCGGGCGCTAGCCGAGTTCACCGACCTTCGCGTCGCCGCGATCTACGGCGGCGACCCGCTGCGGCGCCAGGTGGAGATCCTGCGCAAGGGCCTCGACATCGCCGTCGCCACCCCCGGCCGGTTGTTGGATCATCTCCGCCGGAGAAACTTGCGACTCGACGCCGTCGAGATCGCCGTCCTCGATGAGGCCGATCGGATGCTCGACATGGGCTTCCTGCCCGACATCGAGGCGATCGTACGAAGGATGCCCGAGCAGCGGCAGACGATGCTCTTCTCGGCGACGATGCCGGCCGCCATTCAGGCCCTCACCTACCGCTTCATGAAAGCCCCGGCCCGGATCGAGATCGAGAACGCTCGGCCGCCGGAAGCGCTCCATCAACTACTCTACCCGGTGCCCTCCCACCTCAAAGTTCCGCTGTTGACCGCGTTGCTACGCGGGGCGGCGGTCGAGAGCGCCCTGGTCTTCACCCGCACCAAGCAGGACGCCGACGTCGTGGCGCGCCAACTGAGGCAAGCCGGATTGTCCGTCGGTGTGATGCACGGCGACTTCGACCAGAAGGAGCGCGTCAGGGCCCTCGACCAATTCCGGCGTGGCCACGTCCGCATCTTGGTGGCGACCAACATCGCCGCCCGCGGCCTCGACATCGACGGCATCTCACACGTCGTCAATTACGACGTACCCGACGAGGCCGAGGACTACGTCCACCGCATCGGGCGCACCGCCCGGGTGCAGGCCGAGGGTGTCGCCTGGACTTTGGCCACGCCCGACGACGAAGGAATGATTGCCGCCATCGAGTACCTGCTAGGGGAAAAGATCGAGCGCGTCACCCTGCCCGGATTCGACTACGACGTACCGGCTCCCGACTGGGCCAAGCCCTCGGCGGCGTCCGTCCGGCGATCGGTGACGGCCGGGCAGGGATCCATCGCCCGCTGGAAAGCGCTCACGCGCTAGGCAGGCGGCGAACTTTCCGGAAGCTTCGAGCCTCGGGGAAGTTTCCGCATACCGGTTCAAGAGTACGCCCGACTCCCCGGTCGGCGCGCCATCAGCGTCTATCCCTCCTGTCAAATCGGTTTCGCCCAAAGGCTGCGCTTGGCAAGTCGGCATCTGGCGGTCTACAATGGTCGACGCGGATGACCCTTCCTTCGGAGAGACAGATCGTCGATGCCTGACCTGATCGGCCAGACGCTGGGCGGTTACCGAATCCTCGAACAAATCGGTCGCGGCGGAATGGCGACGGTCTATAAGGCGTTCCAGCCCTCGCTCGACCGCAACGTCGCGATCAAGGTCCTACCGCCTTACTTCGCCGAGCAGGATGACACTTTCCTCAAGCGGTTCCGCCTTGAAGCGCGCGCGGTGGCGGCGTTGCGCCATCCGAACATTCTGGTGGTACACGACTACGGCGAGCAAGATGGAACGACCTTCATCGTCATGGAGTACGTTGAGGCCGGCACGTTGACCGACCGGCTGGGGCGGCCGATGCCCTTGCCCGAGATCGAGGTCTTGCTGCGCCAGGTCGCGGCGTCCCTGGCGTACGCGCACGAGAAGGGGGTCATCCATCGCGACGTCAAGCCCAGCAACATTCTCCTGCCCAAACCGGAGTGGCCGCTGCTGACCGACTTCGGGCTGGCCAAGATCGTCGGCGGTACCCACCTGACCCAGACCGGAGCCATCGCCGGGACGCCGGCCTACATGTCGCCGGAACAGGGCCGCGGCGACACCCTCGACCACCGCACCGACATCTATTCGCTCGGCATTGTGCTCTACGAAATGGCGACCGGGGTCGTCCCGTTCAAAGCCGAGACGCCGATGGCCGTCATCGTGAAGCACATCATCGAGCCCCTGCCGCTGCCGCGGGCCGTCAACCCGGAATTGCCCGAAGCGGTCGAACGCGTGATCCTCAAGGCCCTGGCCAAGGATCCCCAGGATCGCTTTTCGAATGCGAATGAAATGGCGGACGCCTTCACGTCCGCGTTGGGCTTGCGTTCACCGCAACCCCTCTCCCGCGCAGCGGGAGAGGGGCTAGGGGTGAGGGCGGCAGCCGAGGCCCGACCGCTGCGCAGCCGCAGGCTGATCTGGGGCGCGGCCGCGCTCGTCGCCGTCCTCGCGATCGGCGCCGTCGCCCTCGCGTCGAGACTCGCCTCGAATGGCGGGGGCCAGGCCGGCATGGCGGAGGAGACTTCACCGGCGAATTCCCTGGAGAGCACGCGCACGGTCGATCAACTCTTGGCCGATTCCCGGGCCCGGCTCAATCAGGGTGACCTCGATGCGGCGCTCGTCGATCTCCAGGAGGCGGCCGCTGCCGATCCGTCAAACTATGACCTGCTGTGGACGATCGCGACTACTCTGAAGGACAATGGTCAAACCGATCCGGCCAAGGCCTTCGCCGACCGGGCCGTCGCTGCCGGTCCGGATGAGGTTTCATTTCACGACGGCGCCGGGTGGTTCTACTATGAGTTAGGTTACTACGCCGAGGCCGTCGATCGTTTCAGGCACATCCTCGAACTCGACCCCGAGGCCCTGTCGGCCTACGTCAGCATAGCCGATGCCTCGCTGGGGATGGGTGACGCCGACCAGGCGCGGTTAGCGCTCGAAAGCGCAGGGAACCATCCCATCGTGCAAGATCCCGACCTGTATATGAATGTGGGATGGCGTTACTCGCAGATGGAGGCCTGGTCGAAGGCGCAGGCCGCCTTCCGCCTGGCTCTTGGCCTGGAACCCGCCACCATCGATGCGTGGGACGGGTTGACCGACGCCACCTATAACGCCGAAGGGCTCGAGGCGGCATGGCTCGTCGCGCACGAGGCTCTGGCTGCGAATCCGTCCGCCCCCGCATTGCACCATAACGCAGCCCAGCTGGCTGCGGAAAGGGGAGACCTGGCCGCGGCCGAAGACGAATACCAGAAGGCGATCGCCGTCGACCCCAGCTACGTCTCGGCCTACATCGGCCTGGCCCAGTTCTACTCAGACTCGGGCCGGTTGACGGAATCGTTAGGCACGCTCGAAAGTGGGATCGCCGCCAACCCGGAGGATTCATGGCTCCACCAAACCCTGGGCCAGACCCTGCTCGACCAGGGAGATCCGGAAGCGGCTTACGCCCACTTCAGCGCAGCTCTTGAATTGGACCCGACAAGTGGATGGATCGCCCTACAAACGGCCTTTTCCTACTTCCAGCACTCGGCCGATGTAGGCGGGACGAGTGGCCTACTCGAGCGAGCAGGCGCCTTAGGAGTGGACGACCCCTACCTGCTCGACAACATCGGGCAGGTCTACGAGACCATGGGCGATTGTCGGCGGGCTGCCGAGTACTACCGCCGGACCCTCGACCTGGATCCGTCGATCGAGAACTCCCAGGCCGGCCTCACCCGTTGCCAAGGGTGAGTGGCTGGTCCCTCCGGCCTGACCCATCTCGCCACGAAACCCTCTCGCTCGTGTGCTCCCCGCCCTCACACCTTCGGGCATCCCTTCTGGTGGACGCTGGGTGTGCGCCGCCCTCACCCCTCCGGGTGCGCCGAAGGGCGTGGCGCCCTGCATCGCTTCGGTGCGCCGCCCTTGGCGCCCTGCCCCCTGGGGGCGCCCGAAGGGGCGTAGAGGGCGAAGGGCGCAGAGGCCGAAGGGCGTAGAGGGCGAAGCGGCGTAGAGACTGAGCGAACGCGCGGGGCTCCCCTTGCCGTCGATCGTTGGGGTTTGCACTGGGTGTGATTCGGATCGTTTTGAAGAATCGCTGACGGTCAGGACGAGGAGGTCGTTGCGTCGATCTCCGGTACCGCGGTCGCGTTGGATCCCAGCGGACTCGGCCCGAGGGCGCGCGCCCGGGCAGTCATCCCATGGGCGATGCGGGCGAAAGTGGCGCCCATCCCACCCGAGACGAAATACATCTCGAGTCGCTCCGGCTCGATGCCGATCTGCTGCAGCATGACTTTGGTGCGCTCGACGCGCGCCTTCCCCCGCTCGTTGCCGCGCACGTGGTGGCAGTTACCCAGGCTGCAGGCCACAACGAAGACGGCGTCGGCGCCCTGCTCGAATGCATCGAGCAGGTACTGGACGTCGGTCTTGCCGGTGCAGGGAAGCCGCATGAGCTTGACGTTGGCTGGATACTGTTCCCGCAGAGCGCCGGCCGTGTCGGCCGCCATGTAACCGCAGTAATTGCAGGTGAAGGCAGTAACCTGGGGCTCGAAGGGGTTGGACTGGGCCTCGCCGACGGGCTCTTGGGTGCTGATATCCCCCTCACCCCCCGCCCCTCTCCCCTTCGGGGACAGGGTAGGCTGAGGGGCGATGCCTGGAAAGCCCGTTCCTTCGCTCACAGCGTAGCCACCGTCTCCAGGCTAAGGGCGCCATCACGGCAGGCGCGGACGCAGTCGCCGCAACCGGTGCAACTCCACGGATCGAGCAGAAGCTCCCGTTCGGACGACACCCAAATCAGAGACCCAGCGTCGCAGGCCGGTAGACACTCGCGGCAGCCGCTGCACGATCGTTGCTCCAATCGGGCGACGAGTCGAACGGCCGCGCCGGGATATGCTGCCATCAGGCGGCCACCTCGACCGAGGGCTCGAGCCAGGCTCCCAGGCCCACCCGCATCTGTTCGTCGCGGTAGCCTTCCAACTGGATCGCCCGCGCCGGACACTCGGCTGTGCATGTGCCGCACCCCTGGCAGCGGGCCGGGTCGATCCAGGCCGCCCCACCCAGCCCGCCGATCCCGGCCACGTCTTCGCGCATCGCCGGGATCCCGAACGGGCAGGTCCGGACGCACGTCAGGCAGCCGGTGCACTTCTCCGGATCGACGACGGCCACGATGCCTCCCACCTGGATCGTCGGCCGCGTCAGAACCGTCAGGGCCCGCGCGGCGCAGGCCTTGGCGTGGGTGATACTTTCCTCGATGAACTTGGGATAATGCGCCATCCCGGCCAGGTACAGTCCGTCGTCGGCGAAATCCATCGGCCGGACCTTGGGATGCGCTTCGAGGAAGAAGCCCTCCGGCGAGCGAGGCACGCCGAATAACCGGGCGAGCGCCTCCGTTCCTGGCGCGGGTTCGATCGGCATCGACAGCGCCACCAGGTCTGGCTCGAAGGTCAGGGTCTCCCCGAAGACGTGCTCCTGCACTTTCACGGAGAGCCTCGTCGCATCGTCCGGCGTCGGCTCGACCTGGGGAAGCTCCTCATCGGTGTAGCGGACGAAAAGCACCCCGCGTCGGCGGGCCTCGAGATGGTATTGTTCGCGGAACCCGTAGGTGATGATGTTCTTGTACAGCACCACCACCTGACAGGTCGAATTGAGCAGCTTCAACCGCAAAGCGTTCTTGATGGTGTTGGTGCAGCACACCCGCGAGCAGTAGTCCGGCCCCGCCGCCGGGGGAACGCATTGGATCATGACCACCGATCGCAGCCGGGCGGCCCGCTCTGGCTGATGGGCCAGGATCTCCTCCAGCGCCGACTGGCGGATCACGCGTGGGTCTTCGCCGAAACGGTAGTGTGGGGTCGCCGCTTCGGCCCCGCCGGTGGCCAGGATCGTCGCCCCGTGCCGCAGCTCGGTCTCGCGCGGCGGGCCGTCGCCGTCCCTGGCGCGAATCACGGCACGGAAGTCGCCCACGCTGCCGCTGTGATGGATGACCTGCGCGTGCAGGAAGAGATGGATCCGTTCGTGCGCGACCGTGCGGCCGACCAGATCGCGCAGCAGCCGCTGGGGGTTCTCGCCTTCGGCGACGTAATAGACGTGGTGCAAGTTCCCGCCCAGGGCGTCGCTGCGCTCAACCAAATAGACCTCGAAACCGGCCTCGGCGATCGATAGCGCTGCCGTCATGCCGGAGAGCCCTCCACCGATGACCAGGGCCGACCGGTGCGGCGGGCGCTCGACCTTGTCGATCGGCCGGGCGTGTGGCAAACGCTGGACGGCGACCCGCAATTGCTCGAAGGCCCGTCGGGTGGCGCCGGCCGGGTCATCCCGATGGACCCAGGCACACTGCTCCCTCAGGTTGACCATCTCACTCAGCTGAGGGTGAAGGCCGGCGTCGGCCGTCAGCCGCTGGAAGAACGGCTCGTGGGTGCGGGGGCTGCACGCTCCGACCAGTAATCGATTGACCCCCGGCTCGGCGATCAGTTGACGCAGCCGCTCCTGGCCCTCGGGCAGGCAAGCCAGGGGGATGATCTCTACCGTCTGCACACCGGGAAGAGTCCCGGCGTGCCGGGCGACAGCCTGGAGGTCGACGGTATCGCTGATTTCCCCGGCACACTCGCAAAGGGCCACGGCGATCCCCTCCGCCCTGAGCGCAGTCGAAGGGCTTCGGGGATGCTGCGCGATGGACGTTCCGTCGCCGTCGCGGGGGAAGCGGCGGGCGGTGGCGTGGTTGAGGAAAGGCTGTCCGCGGCTGAAGGTCCGCCGGCCGAGTCGACCGCGCAGCATCGACATCGCTTCGGCGGCGGCCCCGGCTCCGTCGAGGATCGTCTCGGCAATCTCCTTCGGGCTGGCAAAGGCGCCGCAAACGAACACGCCCGAGCGCGACGTGGCCAGCGGCGAGAACTTATTGGTCTCGCAGAATCCATACGGGTTGAGGTTGATGCCGAGGGTGTGAGCGATCTCGACCGCCTTGCGTGGCGGCTGGATCCCGACGGCCAGGACGAGCAAGTCGAAGTGCTCTTCGGTCAGTGGGCCCTGGCCGGCCGGCGACTCGCCGTGGCCGCGCCCGGCCGGGAAGCGAAGATGAAGGTCGCCGGTGACGGGATCTTCGGCGACGGCCGAGATGCGGGCGCGGGTGTAGCGAATGCCGAAGTTACGCCGCGCCTGCTGGTAGTACAGCTCATACTCCTTGTTGAAAGCGCGCTCGTCCATCGTGAAGATGCTGCACTCAGCGTCGGGGATCCGCTGGCGGGCGAGGATCGCTTGCTTGGTGGCGTACATGCAGCAGATGGAGGAGCAGTACGGGTTGGCTTGATCGCGCGAGCCGACGCACTGCAGCCAGGCGATCCGCCGCGGGATGGCGCCGTCCGAGATGCGGCGGACGATGCCTTCCGTCGGGCCCGAGCGCGAAGCCAGGCGCTCGTATTGCATCGAGGTGATGACGTTGGGGATGCGGCCGTAACCCAGTTCAGGAATCCGGCGGGGGTCGAAAGGCTGGAAGCCCATCGCCAGGATGACCGCGCCCACCCGCAGATCGAGGTCCGTTGGTTGTGCCTCGAGGTCGATCGCCCCGGTAGGGCAGGCAGCCAGGCAGCGGCGGCAGTCGGCGCAGGCGTCCGTCGTCTGCAGAAGGTAGTAGGCATTGGGGATCGAGCGCGGGGCGGACTTGTCGATCGCCTTGCGCGTGCTCAAACCGAGCTGGAAGCCGGAGGGGCGGATCTCTGGGCATACGACGGCGCAGCGCCCGCAGTTGATGCAGCGAGATGGCTCGACGAACTGCGGGGCACGGCGCAGACGTAGGCGGAAGTCGCCCGCCTCGCCGTCGCAGGCCACCAGGTCGGTCGAGGTCAGGACGGTGATATTGGGGTGCCGATTGTGGTCGAGCAGCGCCGGCGTGATCGACGGTCGGGTGCAGCCGAAGCCGTGATCCGAGGTGCCCCGGCAGAGCACACAATCGTGCGTCGGGAACATGAAACCGAGCTGTGCCACGCGCCCGCCCAGCGCCGGCTCGGTCTCCAGCAGGTAGGCATGCAGGCCGGCCTCGGCCAGATCGATGGCCGCGCGCATCCCGCCGACCCCTCCGCCGATGACCAGAACACTGTCATCGGCGGAGGGAGGGGCCGCCTCCCGTAGTCCCCCTTGCCGAGCGCTGTTGTAGGGGTGATACGTGCTTCGCCCCTGCGCCGGCCCGAAGGATGAAAGGTCTGGGGATGCTGACATCAGGATGTCTTCTCCGCTTCCGCCCGACGGGGGAACCCGCCAAAACACGTCGGGAAAGTCCCCTTGTATCCTAAGTGGGTGAAGCAGAGCCCCCCAGTGAAGGAAATCACGAGCAGTGGGTGCAGGAGGCCCCCGCGATCCCTGAAGCCGAGGGTTCTAAAACCCATCCGTGACCTTGATTCGAAGCCTCCTGTTTGTGTATGCTGGTCCTATCCTGCCGGGACGCCCTTAAGTCGAGGCGCGGAACCGCACCTTCATGAGGTTGCGTCGTCGCGTCCAATCGGCCAACCTTCGCTGAGGAGAATTCCAGCAAATGGCAGCGGCGGAAACGATTCAGGTTGACTACGACGCGCTAGATCAGCTCAGCCTTCAGGCCAGGCATCAGGCGGAAGCGATCGAGGAGCTGTACCAGCGCACGCAACGTCAGGCTGAACGCCTCAGCGACGCGTGGGCGGGGGAGGGGGCCCGGGCATTCCAGGCAGAGATGGCCGGGCCGTCTTGCCGTCCTTGCGGCGGCTTGGCCTGGCCCTGGGTGAGACAGGTGAGGCGATCGTGCGCATCAACGCCCTCATGCACGCCGCCGAGGAGGAAGCGGCGGGGTTGATGCCGCGCGAAGTCGAGGGGGCCCAGAGTTCGTTTCTGGAATGGGTTCACGGGATCCTGGACGCCGCCGGCCTGATCCCTGCGACCGGCGTCGGCGAAGCGGCCGACGCGGTCAACGCGCTGATCTACCTGTCCGAGCTGCGCTTCAAGGAGGCCGGGATTTCGGCCGTGTCGATTCTGCCTTTCGGGGATCTGGCCAAAGCCGGGAAGTACGTCGTGAGGTATGGGGACGAGGCCGCCTCCCTCGCCGCCCGCGGCGGCAAAGAGCTGCTGGGAGAAGCGGGCGAGGTGGCGCTCAGGCGGGCCGGCGCCGAGCAATACGCCAGGGCCGGCAGCGAGTTCAAGGGGTTGCGCAATGCCTACGCCGACCGTCTCGGCGTCGGCCCCTTCGGCCAGGTCCACCACTCGGTTGAGCTGCAGGTGCTGAAGAAATACCCTGGGGTCTATTCCCCGGCCGAGGTGAACGACTTCGCCAACATGCGAGGCATCCCCCGAGAAATTGTGGAAAAGAAGGACTTCCGTCAGCTGCACAACTCCAAGATCCGGGAAGTCTGGGACCGTCATTATGCCGAGCTGGACGACGCAATTCAAAGCGGCGGCCTCACACCCGGGACAGCGGAGTACGACAAGATGGTGCGCTTCCATGTCGAGAACGGCCGCGCAGAGATGGACTGGTCGCTGGGGCAGTTCTTCAGTGAGTACCGGACCGGTCGGGTGACGGATTTCCCGTTCCAAGCCAACCCGCCGCCGACGAAGCCTTAGGCAGGCCAAGAAGGTCGCCGCTGCGGCGGGTCCTCCCTCGGCGGCGGCATGGCCCACGCGTTCCACCAGGAGAGGGTTCGATGGGCACCGATGTGAAGATGGATTATGACGAGGTCCGCGCGATGGCGGCCGTATTGAGTCAAGGTCGGATGGACCTTGATCGCCTGTCTTCAGCCGCCGGCCAGTGGGCCGGGGCCATCGAAGGCGGCGCCCTCCTGGGGGCGACCGGCGAGCTGTTGGCGGAAGCGATCCGCTCAACGCTGAACGGTCGAATTCAAGCTCTGGCCGAGAAGATCGGCGAGATCGAAGCGGACTTGATGGCCGCCCTGGCCTACTTCGAGGACGGCGTGCAGGCCTCGAAGAGTCGGTTCATCTGAAGCCTGGAGGCGATGCCGTGCTGCGCTACGTCCGCCCCTTGGTCTTTCGTTCCCTGGACACGATCACGCAGCAAGTGGGCTTGATCGAGGAGGGCCTCAACCGGGCCCGCACCGCCGCCGTGGAATTGAGCGAGGCGTGGATCGGCGAGGACGCGGAGGCGTTCGCGGTGGAGGTGGAGTCCGGCTTTCTGCCGCAGGCCACGGCGATGATCGCGACCCTCTTTGGAATGCGACTCGCGTTCGAAAAGGCGGCCAACGTCATTGAGGCCGCAGATGAGCAGGGCCGCGGGATCGTCCGCGAGCTAGCCGACCACTACGGCAAGATCTGACGGGAGCACCCCGGCTGCGTTCGCGGCGGGTTAGGCCGTCGCGCCTACGTGCCCTCCAGAAGATACTCGTACGCCGCCAGCGCCGCCTTGGCGCCCTCACCGACCGAGATCAGCACCTGTTCCGAGATCACATCGGTGACGTCGCCGGCGGCGAAAATCCCCTCGGCCGAGGTGCGGTTGCGTGCGTCAACCTTGATCCGGCCGCGCTCGTCCCGCTCGACCAACCCTTCGACGATTTCCGATTGGGGCACCAGGTCGACCTCGACGAAGAAGGCGTCGGCCTCCAGCACCCGATCGGCGCCGTCCCGGCGGATGCGCAGGCGCCGTGCATACTCGTCGCCGATGACCTCCTGAACCTGGTAGCCCTCCAGCACCTCGACGTTGGGCGACGCCAGCACCTTGCGCCCCATGGCCGTATCGAGCTCGCCGTGGGTCGGCGCTACCAGCGTGACCTTGCGGGCGATGCGCGCCAGCTCGGCAGTCGAGCGCAGGGCCAGCGCCGTATCGCCGATCACGCACGTGTCGCGCTCGATGAACAGCGGGGCGTAGGACACGGCGCTGTAGCACAGCCCTCGCATCATGAACTCTTTCTCGCCCGGCACGTCCAGCCGCCGGCCGAAGGCTCCGGTGGCGACGAGCAGGGTGCGGGCGTCGTAACTCTTACCGCCGCGGGTCTTCACCTGAAAGCCGCCGCGGATCTTCTCGACCTTCTCGGCCTTGTCGTAGACCCGGGCGAACTCGAGGTACTCGATCTCGTTGGCGAAGCGGCTGACGACCTCCTCGCCGGTGATCACCAGGTGCTTTTCGACGAACGGCAGCTGCAAACGGTAATTCGTCTTGCCGCCCAAGTCGCGCGTGATCAACAGCACGTTCAGGCGCTTGCGCAGGGCATAGACCGTGGCCGTCAATCCCGCCGGCCCGCCGCCCAGGATGATCAGGTCATACATTGTCGTTCTCCTTTCCGTCTCAGGCGTCGGGGTCGAGGATGAAGTTCTCGGCCATCATCGACTTCGTCAGGTTGCGCGAGCGGCCGATGATCTCGGAAGCATTGCGGAACTCCTCGTCGTAGGTCATCGGTTTGCGGGCCACGCCTTCTTCCACCGCCTTGGCCGCCACCGCCGCCGCTTCGCGGGGGAACACTTCCCAGTCGTCCATGTTGGGCAGGATGCTCTCCGTCGTCAGGCCGCGTTCCACGGCCATGCCGGCCAGGGCCTCGGCGGCGGCGACGCACATCGGGTCGGTGATGGTCGTGGCGCGCACATCCAGCGTCCCACGGAAAATGCCGGGGAATCCCAGGGAGTTGTTGACCTGGTTGGGGAAGTCGGAGCGGCCGGTGGCGACAATGGCGGCCCCGCCTTCTTTGGCCTCCCAGGGCCAGATCTCGGGGACTGGATTGGCGCAGGCGAAGACGATGGCATCCTTGCCCATGCCGCGCACCCACTCGGGAAGAAGCGTCCCGGGTCCCGGTTTGGACAAAGCGATGACGACGTCGGCGCCTTTCATCGCCTCCGGGAGGCCGCCCTGTCGCCCTTCGGCGTTGGTGGAGTGGCACATCTTCCACTTGTCGACGTACTCGGCCTTGCGCAGCTCGACGTCGCTGCGACCCTTGTGCAGGATGCCCTTGCTGTCGACGACGCGGCAGCGCGCCGGATCGGCGCCCGAATTGAAGATCAATCGGGCGCAGGCGACGTTCGAGGCGCCGGACCCGACGAAGACGATCGAAACTTCGCCCAGCTTCTTACCGACGAGACGGAGCGCATTCATCAGCCCCGCCAGCGTGACCGTGGCCGTCCCCTGCTGGTCATCGTGCCAGACCGGGATCTCGGCCCGGCCGCGCAGCGTGTCGAGGATGCGGAAGCACTTCGGCTGCGAGAGATCTTCCAGGTTAACCCCGCCGAAGCCGGGCTGGAGCAGCAACACGGTCTCGATGATCTTGTCGGGGTCCTTGGTGTCGAGCATGATCGGCCAGGCGTCGACGCCGCCCAGATACTTGTACAGGAGGGCCTTCCCCTCCATCACCGGCAGGCCGGCCTTGGGGCCGATGTCGCCCAAGCCGAGCACCCGCGTCCCGTCCGAGACGACGGCGACGGTGTTCCACTTGTGGGTGTGCTCGTACACCAACTCGGGGTCTTCGGCGATGGCCCGGCATGAGGCCGCCACGCCCGGGGTGTACCAGATGGCGAAGTCGTTGAAGTCCCGCACGCGGCACTTCAGGGCGACTTCGACCTTGCCTCGGTAGTAGGGATGCAGACGCATGGCGTCGGCGGAAGGCTGCTTGGCCTTGGCCAAGAGCGCCTCGATGTTCGGGCGAGGGGCCGTTTTCTCCATCAATCTGACCTCCTTGGGTCGCGATGAGGCCCGGATGATTCGCTACGAGCCATCCAGCGGGCCTTAATGGCAGGCCCCTGCCTTGGTAGTGTGTCCCAGCGGTGGCAGGCAGCCCAGTGCCAGAGGGAAGGGCACCGCACTGATAGATGGCCTCTCCCGCGGTCTCCCCGCTCGATGGTGCTAACCGCCCCGGGAGTGCCGAGCCCCCACCTTCGGGGGCCTAGGGACGGGGGCTTACAGCCCCCTCCCCTTTGGCCCCCGGACCCCCGCCACCCCTCCCCTGAATGGCTCGTCTTCGCGGCCGGGGGTCGATCGAGGCTTGCCCGCAAAGGACCTCTTTCCCGGAGGATGAGACGCCTGGGATGAATCGCGAGTCGGAAGGCGTGTCATTGCAAAAGGAGGGAAAACGAAGAAGGTTCATCCCGTGTTGCCAATCCCCGCTCCCCTGTCTTCCCTCTACCCGGCGCAAGCCTCGATCGACATCGGCCGCGGAAACCCGCCATGCGAGGGTGGGGGGATGGGGGCATGGGGGCGGGGGGGAGGGGAAAGCACTTCTCCTCCCCCCGGCCCCCCTGGGCCGAGGACAGCCGCCTACAACCGCAGGTACGAATCGGTGTAGATGACCTTGTTGAGCAACACCTGCACCGTCTTCCAGATCTCAAGCTGATTCGGATCTTTCATGTCGACCTGATCCGGCTCGAGGGTCCCGCCGGCGGCGACCGCCTCATGGAGACTCAGGTAGAGAGCTTTGACCGGAGAGCCGCCGTCGCGGGTTTCGATCGCGGTAATCACATGCATCAGGTCATCGTCGAGCGGGTCGAGGATGGCGGCGTCGAGGCCGACCGCCATCAGCATCACCATGTAAACCCGATTGAGCAGGGGCCGCATCTCGGCCGGCACCTGGTTGGAGACGTTGGACAACCCGACCACGGTCAGCGGCGGGGGATCGGCGACCATCTTCAGCATGCGGACCGTCTCCACGGCATGCGGCACATACTCCTGGCAGCCGGAAACGGTCAGGATCAGCGGGTCGATGAGCAGGTTTTCGATCGGCAGACCGACTTCCTGCGCACGAGGCATCAGCTTTTCCATGGCGATGCCGACGCGGGCGTCGGCGCTTACCGGGATCCCGCTCTTCTCCATGCACAAGGCGATCAAACGCGCCCCGTACCTCGCCGCCAGTGGAGGGACATTGGCCAGGCGCTCCTCCTCGGCCGACGTCGAGTTGATGATGGAATTGGCGCCCACCTTCTTCAGCCCGACCTCGATCGCCGCCAGGTTGGTCGTGTCGAACGACAGAGTCAGCCCGGGGACCGCCTCCTGGACGCAATCGACGAGCCAGTCCATGACCTCGGGCCCGGCCTTCTTCTGGGGGCCGATGTTCAGGTCGAGGGCATCGGCGCCGGCGGCCTTCTGGCGGCGAGCCAGGTCGACGAAGAACCCCCCGTCGCGTTCGGCCACGGCCGCCTTCACACGGGGCGAGATGATGTGGATGTTTTCACCGATCTTCAGCATGAGGGGCCTCCTCGAGGTGTGCTCTCGGCGGGTCTAAGCTAAGGCAAGGTTGCTCTCCAACCCCGACCCCGACCCTCCCCCGGCTTGCGCTCGATGCTGCTGACCCTGTCGAGGCAGGGGTAGGGGTGGGTGACGAAGGGATGGCGCCATGGCGCAGTGGATCGCTCAAGATTCCTTGAGCACAACCGCAGCCAACGCCTCGACGGCCTGGGCAGCAGACGAAGTGTCGTTCACGTGGAGCAGCGGCTGGCCGCGAGCATCAAGGTCGGCGATCTGGTCATCGGCCGGGATGCGTGCCGCCACTTCCAGGCCGGTGGCAGCGATGGCCGCTTCGAGCTCCTCGGGCAGATCACCGGCCACGCGGTTGATGACCAGCATCTTGCGGCGAACATGGACGTCGACTTCGCCGGCCATCGTGGCGATCGACTGCGCGGTGCGCACACCGCGCACCGTCGGGTCGGTCACGACCAGCAGCAGGTCGACATCGCGCGTCGTGCGCCGGCTGATGTGCTCCATGCCGGCTTCATTGTCGATCACGACGGTGGCATAGCTCTTCCCCATCTCGTCCAGGATCTGACGCAAGAGGTGGTTGACGGCGCAGTAGCATCCCTGCCCCTCCGGGCGGCCCATGGCGATCAGGTCGACCAGGTCTCCCTCCTCGAGCGCCATGCGGATCTCGCGGTCGAGGTAGTCCTGCCGGCTGACGGCCACACCCAGGGCTCCGTTGCCGGCCTCGGCCCGCATCCCTTCGCGCAGGTCCCCGACGGTCGCCGGCGTGGGCAGACCGAGCGCCAGGTGCAGGTTCGTCGCCGGATCGGCGTCGATCGCCAGCACCGGTGAGGCGCCTTGCCGTAGCAGGGCGCGGGTGAGCAATGCGGCGACGGTCGTCTTTCCCGTGCCGCCCTTACCGGCGAGCGCAATCGTCTTGGTCATACCGTCACTCCCATACCTCTCAGGGCGCGCAAAGCGCGCAGCGTGACCCACTTGCTGGGCGAACCTTTGTGTTCGGTGTCGGCCCACGTCTTTCCGCGGTAGCTGTACTCCAGGCGCCAGCGCCCGTCGGGGCCGCGCTTCTGGAGGATGAGCTCGGACAGGTGCTTGAGGCGGCGGCCCTTGCCGCGCCCCAGCCGCACCAGAACCTCGGCGTTGCGCAGGACGTCCGTGACATAGCCCATCGGATAGCCGAACTTGAACCAACTTCCGTTGGGCCGGGTGCTGTAGCCCATGGGGTAATCGGCAACGGCCGGATCGTGGCCGAGCAAGAAATCCGTCCCAGCCTTCAGAGCGCGCCGGACGCGGGGACTTCGGTCGGGCGCCGAAATGCGGCTCAGTGCATCAAGCGCCGGGATGGCTCCCCATGCGCACGGGTTGTGGTTGTTGGCCGCACAGCAGAAGCCGGGCGCGCTGTTGCCGCCGCGGTAGTAGCGAACGGATTCCTTCGAGCGCGCCGAGGCGATTCCCTCGCCGGTGATGCTCCGCGCCAGCCAGTCGAGGGCAGCGGCCAGACGCGGGTCGTCGCCGAAGCCGAGTTCGAGCAGCGACGCGCCGAGGTTGCCTTGCAGGCAATGGATCATTGCGCCGGAGGAGCCGTTGACCGAGAAGCCGCCCAGCGGCGATCGACCGTGGTCGAGGACGTATTCCACCGCGCGCCGCACCCGGGCATGGCTGCCGTCGGCGCCGTATTGGCCGAGGAAGATGATCGACCAGACCGTCCCGGTGTACTTCGGCGAGTATCCGGGGCCGGGTTTGACCCAGTAGCCGTCCTGCTTCTGACCGGCGAGGATCTCTCGAACCGGCGAATGCCGCACCGTCGCGCGCCGCGCGGCTGCCACGTCCGTGTCGTCGGCCGGCGCGCCGAGCAGGTCTCGCAGAGCGAAATAGCGAACCCCGGGATCCTGCTTCTCCAGGAGCCAGTCCAGAACGGAGGCTTGCCGCGCGCTCACAGGAGTCCCTCGCCGTACATTTGTCCGGGGACAAGCGTCTTGGCAAAGCGAGGTCGCAGAAATTGGCGCGTCGTGTAGCACAGGTGACAGGCGTCGGCGTAGTCTTCCGCATGGGGCACGTCGTAGGCGCGGACGAGCTGTGCAGGCCCTCCGGCGAGCAGCGGGCCGACGACCGGATCTTGCTGCGGCGTAAACGTGTCGACAATCTCCCGCAGGGGGCGCTCGAATACATTCCCCATCACCAGCCCCTGACAGAGGTGCAGGTTGCCCAGCGGGTCCAGGTGGACGCGGTCCGGCGCGGCCAGGTCCTCATGCGGACACCCGTCGAAAGAGTCCCATGGCCGTTTGGCCGCCTCGCCGGCGAAGGAGGCGATCGCGCGGCCGCGGTACATAATGCTGCCGCCCTCGACCGGCTGCCCTTTTCCTTGGAGCGGAGCCAACGGCGCAGGTTGAGGAAGCTCGCAGGTGATGGTCGCGAAGGGAATGCCGAGGCGCTTGCACGCCGCCTGGACGTTGCGGGACTCGTGGCTGACAACCTGGTCGTAGTGGAGCAGGTCGGTGGAGACGCTCAGGTCGATCAACAGGCCGGCCATCGGCCGCAGCCATTCGATCGCATCCTCGATGCTGGTCGCCCAGTAACCGTTGGTGACGATGCCGACCTCGAAGCCGCGCTGCGCCGCCGCCCGTACCCCGGCGACAAGAATCGGATGGAACAGGAACGGCTCGCCGCCTTCGAAGTAGACGGTGCGAAGGGTCGGAACCGCCTGGGCCTGGACGAGCACACGTTCGATGTCGGCCAGGGTGAACGTACCCTCCTGACGCGGGCTTCCCCAGACGAAGCAATGGTCGCACTCAAATGTGCAGCGATAGGTCAGCAGAATGTGCAGGCCGGATATCTCGACCATGGCCTCAGACCACCGGCTCCGGCCTGCCGTTCTGGCGCTCCCAGACCTCGGCCACGCTGGGAAACCGCCGAATCTCGGTATGCGGCAGAAAGAGCGCCGCGGTGAAAGCATCGTAGAAGGTGTTGTCGGCGGAAAGCTCGACGTAGGTCATGCGGCGGGCCAGGTCAACGACGGAGTCGCGCGCCGCTTGCGAAAGCAGGGCCAGCCGCGCGCCGCGCAGCGAAGTGTTTCCGAGAAACTGGAATCGATCCCATGGCAAATCGGGCAGCAACCCGATTTGAACCGCTTTTTCGACATTGATGTACTTGCCGAAGGCGCCGGCGATGAGCACTTGCTGGACGTCGGCCAGCTCGACACCCACGCTCGAGGCCAGCACGCTGAACCCCGCATAGATGGCGGCCTTGGCCCGCATCAGGTTGTCGACATCGACCTTGGTCAGGACAATGGCACGACCGGTGGCCGTCTCGTCCGGCCAGGCGACGACGTACTCCGGACCATGTTCGCCCGACCGAAGGCGCGGGGTCCCCAGGTCGAGTTTGAAATTGCCGCCGCGGTCGAGCACGCCCGTGACGAAGAGCTCGGCCAGGAGCGAGATCAGCGCCGATCCACATAGCCCGCGCGGCCGCCCTCCGCCGATGACCCGGATCGTCGGCTCGCAGGTCCCGGAATGGACCCACACTTCCTCGATCGCCCCTTCGGTGGCGCGCATCCCGTCCACCACGCCGGCACCTTCGAAGGCGGGCCCGGCCGAACAGGCGCAGGCGACGAGCCAGTCGCGCCCGCCTAGGACGATTTCTCCGTTGGTGCCGACATCGATGAATAGCGTCAGGCGATCGGTCGTAGCCAGTCCGGCGGCGTAGGTGCCGGCGGTGATATCGGCGCCGATGTACGATGCCACTCCAGGCAGGACATCGACCGAGGCCATCGGATGGACCGGAAGCTCGAGTTCGACGGCGGTGTAGGTGGGCGGGTGGTGGACGGCGGGAACATACGGCGCCAACCGAACCGTCGCCGGAGGCAGGCCGAGGAAGAGATGGGTCATCGTCGTGTTGCCGGCGACCGTGACTTTGAGGATGCTCGACGAGTCGAGGCCGGTGCGGCGTTGGATCCGTTCGAGCAAAGCGCCCACGGTTCGGCGGACCAAACGGCCTAGATCCTCGAGCCCGTCGTCCTTCGAGGCATAGATGATTCGACTGATGACGTCTTCGCCACGAGCGATCTGCTCGTTGTATTCGGCCGTCGATGCCAACGTCTCTCCCGTTGCCAGGTCGACGAGCTCAGCGCTGACGGTGGTGGTGCCGATGTCGATAGCCAGGCCGAGGAGACGCGGCGGCATTGCGCTGATTTGCACGATCCGCGCCGGGCCGGTTCCTTGCTGGAGCACGACCCACGGCTGCCATTGCGTAAGCCGCAGGTCCGACCCCAGCCGACGCAGGACGGGGAGGGGGACGTCGATCGGAAAGTGTCCTGCGTCGGCGAGGCCGGCCAGGAGGCGCGCCAGGTCGTCGCGACTGTCCAGCAACGACGGCTCCGGCAGCGTCACCTGCAGCACGCGCAGCGATTGCATGCTCGTCGGGTCGTACGAGAAAGGAAGTTCCTCGCGCGCCACCACGCGATCGGTGACGAGCATGCGTTGGAGAGTCTCAGGCGGCGGGAACGAGATGCGCAGATCACCTTCGACGACGGTCTGGCAGGCCAGGGCGTAACCGGCATCCAGGTCGGCGGAGGAGAGGCGCAGCGCGGAGCGGCGGCGGAAGCCCACCCCCTCGACGTGCACCGAACACCGGCCGCAGCGTCCCTGCCCGCCGCACGGCTGGGCCACTTCGATCCCCGCTTTCTGCGCGGCTTCGACGATCAGAGCCCCGGTGGGGAGCTCGACCGTTGTGCCGGCAGGCAGGAGCGTGACCCGGTGGGTTGCCATCAGCGTCGACCCGTCCGCCGAGGGCTCACGACCGCTGCCCGTCGCTGACGCCGCCTCACCCACCTCGCCCCCCTCTCCGCCATGAAAGGCGCGCACCTACCGATTGCGTCTTGGCGGAGAGGGGGGAAGAGGTACTCAAGGGGGGAAGGGGGCGGCAAGACTGCCCCCTTCCCCCTTTGAAAAACCTCCCCCTCCCCCGCACACGTTGACGTGGAATGAGGACCCTCAACAATGCGGGGGAGCCCCACAGGGGTGCTCCGCGAGGGGCTGGGGGTGGGGGAAGAAGAGGCGCAGGTGACGCAGATTTTCATGTGACCGTTGGGGACGAAATCCCCTCGCATTTCGACGTCTAGCTGTATGCATCCGTGATGGCGTCGCTGATCCGGGCGGCCTCGACTTCGTCGCGCTCCATGAACCAGCGCGGGAGCGCCAACCCTTCGCAGGCTGCCTGGCCCGCCACACGCTGCGGCTCATAGCCGAGGTAGGGGTCGCGCGGGATGGTGCTCAAACGGAGGGTCATCTCTCTCTCCTCCTGCGGCTGCCCTTCGGTGGAGTCAGGGCAGGAACCGAACAGTCTGCAGGCTCTGATCGAAGACAGGCTGCAGTTGCGGATAGTCCTCCTGAGCGGCGCCGTAATTGAAGTTCCACACCTGCGCGCCCTGGCGAACGCCATAACTCAGTTGCCAGGAGACGGCATCCCCGGAAACGAATTCGAGGAGAAGCCAACTGGCCTCTCCGTCGCGGAAGGGAATCACTCCCTTCTGGATGATGGACGTCCCCGGAACCTGCTCGACGATCGCCGCGCCGATCGCGTCGACGTACTCCGACATCGAGAGTTCGGCCGGGACGTCGCGCGCCGTGACGGTCACGATCGAGTCGTTGGTCGGGTCGATGGTGAGCAAACGGTACCCGGTGGGACTCTGGCGGATGGCTTCGGCGATCGAGGCGTACTCGGGAACCTCGTCCAGTAAGTCGCCTAGTTCCTGAGCCAGGGCCGTCGGGTCGCCGCCTTCGTACGATGGCGGGAGCATCAGTTCGACCCCATTCCCGGTGAACGTCGTCCAACCGGCGACCGACGCTGCCGGGACACCGCCGGTTGGCGTCCATTCGGGGGGTAGGGTGAACGAAGGGACGGGTCCTACCGACTGCGGCGGAGCGCTGGTGCCGCAGGCCAAGGCGGCGATGAGTAGTGGGACGATGAGCGCCGCGGCGGAACCGGCCAGCCTGACCCCGAGACTCCTCACGGCGTGCCCCCTTCCTTCATTTCCCGTCCGGCCACATTGCCTTGAGGAACGATCCGATGTCGACCGCCTCGCGTGGTCCGACCATGATCTGCCAGCCTGGGAGTTCCTCTTCGAGCTCGCCGGATAGCACGGCCACCTGCCCGGGGATGATCAAGCGTTGATGCCCGACCTTCTCAGCGACGCCAAAGCCCTTGACGGATTTGGCGATGCGCTCGGCATCGAACTTGCCGGCGGCCCACGCGGTCAGCACGCTCATCCCTTCGGCGTCGGCCACGACCAACCACGCCGGCCAGCCTGAGCCCTCGACCTCATTGGCGACGGAGAAGTAGGTGATCGAGAAGTTGGTCGTGACGAGCACCGGTGCCTTGCCGTCGGGGGCATTGATCTCGTAGACGCCCGGCTGGACCTGGATCGGCTTCTGCGGGTCGGTGTAAATGTTCTGGCGCAAGACGAGCAACGGGTAGAGCGTGGCCGGGTCGAAGGACTCGAGCACGATGAACCCGGCGTACTTGGTGATGTGTTCCGCCGCCAGCAAGGGCTCATCGGCTCCGCCCCCGGCGCCGGGGAAGGTTAGGATGGGATAACCCAGCGGCCGGAAGTTCTTCCGCAGCGCCAACCGGCGCAGGTGAGTGAGGGCATGCAGCGAACCGCGATAGCCGTGGACCATCGGATCGAGCACGAGCTCCTCGACCCCGGCGGCGATCAGCTTCTGCGTGAGTTCCGCCAGCGCGTCGAAGGCGTCGGCCTGGGCAACGAGCGGGGCCTTGGCCTCACGCGCGAGATCGGCCATGGCCGCCGCGTTGTCGGCCGTGGCGGCGTGCAACAGGGGCCTTGTCCCGCCGCAGGCGGCGATCCCGGCCTTCATCAGATCCGGTGCGGCGGCGATCAAGATCAGCGGCTTTCGGCTTGCCGAGCGTACCGCGCCGATCGCGGCGGCGAACGCGGACGGATCCCCCGAGGCGGCCTCGACGGCGAATCCATCCAGCCCCAGGCTGATACCGACGTAATCCACTTGGAAGGCGTCGGCCTCGGCCGCCTTCTTCTTGATGGCTTCCGTGCCCTCGGTATCGCGCAGCCGCAGGAACAGTCCGGGGCGATGGTAGAAGGTTTTCTCGTGGCGGAAGAGGACGGTCTCGCTGCCGACCTCGAGGCGGTGCTGGGCGCCGCCGACCTGGATCAGACGGATAGGCGGCGCCGAGGCCGCTTCGAGTTTGGCTTTGGATTCCTCGCTGACATAGGGACAACCCTTCAGCTCGGCCTGCTTGGCGGCCAGCTTCATGGCGAAGGCCAGGCAGGTGGGGTAGCCGCATTCCTTGCAGTTCGTCTGCGGCAGGAGCTTGTAGATTTCGAGACCCGTTAGCGGCATCTGTACCTCCGCACCCCTCTCCCGCAAGGGAGAGGGGAAGGGGTGAGGGTTATGCGGCCACCAAATCGTCGATCACCAGCCGCAGACGGCGAAGGGTCTCCGGATGGCGGAGTACGAGCAGGTCCGCTCCGGAATGAAGCAGGGTGGCGGCCGTCAAGGCTTCCCAATTCAGAGCTCGTCGACTCCAGTCGCCCCACGCCGCCGGAACACCCTCCCCGACTTTCGACTCCTTCACCTTCCAACCCTCTTCGCCCGGGTTGACCAGCATCGGCTGTTGGGTCATCGAGTCGCCCTGGAGCGCGGCCAACCTCAGGCGCTCCATCACGGAGTAGCCGTACTCGATGCCGTAGCCCAGCGCGCCGGTCGTCGGGTCCATCACGATGCGCTCGAGCGGCAGGCCCATGTCGTGAATCAAGATGACCAGCTGCTTTGAGAGGTTGACGTCCATCGGAGTCTTGGACTGAACCAGGTGGTCGTTGGCCAGGGCGGCGGCGACAATCGTGCGGTAGTTCTTGTCTTCGCAGATGCCGATGAGCAGCCGCTCGCCCTTGGCCTCCTCGGCGACGGCGACGATCAACTCATTGTCGAGGTCGGCCTGCCCGGGACCGACCACGGCCAGCGGCAGGCCGGTGGCCTGAAGTACCTTGCGAACGACGGCGCGGGACGCAGCGGCTACGTTCTGCGAACCGCCGGCCTGGGTGGGGCTCAGGACCAGGTAGATCAAGTCGGCACCGGCGGCCTCGGCGGCCCGGGCCCAGTCGGCCGGATCTTGCATCGCTTCGCCCCACGCCTGATAGAGCAGAGGCGACCAGTCGTCGGGTTTTCGATCGCGGATCTCCAGTGCGAGCGCCGGACGATTCGGGAAGGCCCCTTCGAAGGCGAGGAAGGGCAGCGCCGTCTCGCCGCCGAGGGTCAGCGTGCGAGCGCGGGTGCCCCCCTGATCCTTCGTGGCGCCGATCGTCACGGTGCGGACCGAGCCGGTGGATTTCTCTTTATGGAGTTCAATCGTCATGGAAGCACTCCTCTGGCCCCTTACGTGGGGCAGACTCCATCCTCACCCCCCGGCCCCCTCTCTGCCCCTGAGCGCGGATCCTCGCCACATCGCCTTGGGCGGAGAGGGGGAGGTTTCTTTCAGGAAGGGGGGAGGGGCGGAGCCTCTCCCCCCTTCCTGAAAAACCATTCCCTCCCCCGGCGGTGATCGCAGACAGCAAGGATCCGTCCATGCCGGGGGAGGGGAAGGGGTGGGGGAGGGATCGGAACAGCATCGAAGTGATGCCTCACATCAACGGCGGCATCTCCAGCGCCGGATGGCGCTTCTCGGTGATGTAGGCCACCGTGCCTTCGACGTCGGTTGCGGCGCGTTCGTCGCAGATCTTCTCGATCAAATCGGGATCGCCCTCGCGCGCAGCGACGCCCTTGAGTTGCTCCGCCATCTGCTCCTTGAGCACCGACGACATCCACACCACGCGTTTGAAACCGCCGTCGGCCGAGACGAACTTTGGACTCAAGATGTAGAACTTGCCGTGACCCATGATCCCCGGGGTCTGCAGGCCGCCGCCGGCCATCCCGGCCAGCGTCGAGAAGGTCATGCCGGCGGGAGTCATGCTGGTGTCCTCGCGGCTGACGATCATCACCCCGTTGGCTTCGGGGATGACCATGCAGATGCACTCGAAGCAGCCGCAGGCGGTCATCGGGTTCTCCATGATCGAGTACATGGAGACTTCCTGCACCTGCTGATGGCTGGCGCCGAGGGCAAACTCGTTGACCCCGCTGTAATAGCCTTTGACGGTGTCGATCGCCGACTGCTTCTTGATGGGCTGGTTGGGACCGGTCGGGTTGATCTGGAAGGACGCCTTGCAATCGAGCCAGTTGTAAGCTCCGCACAGCCCCAGCCGCTCCGGGCTGACGATGCACACGTGATTCGGCGCGAACGACTGGCACAGGGTGCACGAGTAGAAGACGTCGACGCTCTCGTCGGTCATGGCGCCCAGGCGGACGTTACGCTCCTCGTAGGCGGCGCGCGCCTTCTCCAGCCACTCGACGTGCACTGCCGGATCGGTGACGATCGTGACCTGGACTTTGTCGACGATCGAGCCGAAGTCGTCGTGGAAGCGGGCGTGCAAGATGTCGCCGAAGTGCTTGATATTGAAACCCTTGTCGGCCGCCGCCTGCGAGATGCGGATCCAGGCGATGTCGCGTTGGCCGATATGCTGGATCCCCGAAGCGCCGTTGATGAAATAGTGGATCTGGCGCTCGAGCACCGGTTCGAAGTCGCGCTCCATCTTGCGTCCGGCCACCCGCACCAGGATCCCCAGGTCCATCGCCCCCTGGGCTTCGACATCGTCGAAATTCGGTCCGATGATCTCGATCACCCCGTCCTCGACCTCGTCCAGCCCGGCCATGAACAGGTACTCGAAGGCGCGACTCTTCTTGCCGCCGAACTCGACGCGCATATCGTTCTTGCGGACGACCTCGCCCTCGAAGGCCGAACCATACGGCACCGGGATCGGCACCTCGCTGACCTTGACTTTCACGCCGCGCACTTCGATGCATTTCTGGACCAGGCGCTCGGCGCGCTCCAAGTCGTCCTTGGCGGCGATCTCGTTGAAGGGCATCGACACAACATGCTCGTAGGTCGTCACGCCGGTCGGCAAGATCTCAGGGATGATCGTATCGGCCACGACCGGGAAGCCGAAGTTGATCGCCCCGGCGGCGGTGGCGTACTTCAAGTCATCCACCTCCCCCAGGGCCAGGACGAAAGCGAAGACGCGATTCTTGTTGTACATCAGGATGTCGCGCGCCTGGCCGCCTTTCATCCCGCCGAACGTCAGCGCCGACCGGACGGCGAATCCCAGGGCGTAGATGGCGGAGATGGTGTCGGTGCCGAAAGGAACGGTGTAGGTGTCGTAGCCGAGCTCGACGCCTTCCTCCATCAACTGGTGGATGATGCTGCGGCCATTGACGTTGCCGGAGAGGAAGGTCAGGATGTTGCGCCGCTGCAGTTCGCGCACGATCTTGACGGCGACTTCGTTCGACTTGGCGCAACCGACGATGGCGGCGAAGCCGGGCATTCGGCCGTCGACCAGTTGGATGCCCCAGGTGCGCAGCTGGATGTCGTCGATCGGTCCGTTGAGATGGCCGTCCGGACTGTGGCCGTCAGCCCCCGCCTCGTCCGGGCTGGTGAAGGAAGTTCCCGTGAGCTGCAACCCGGACATCGGCTCGGGTTGCTGCCCGTAGACATAGCGCAGCGCCATGATCGTCTCTTCGGCGAGCAGGGTGGCCATGCCGCTGTCGAGGGTCTCGCCCAGGTAGGGCGTCCAACGCCGGTCGGGAGGCACCGGATGCAGCAAGCCCTTGGCCTGCTCGACGATCGGTGGCAAGTCGCCGATCTTGTCGACCTCGCGCCCCGTCATGCCCAGGATCAAAGGAAGGTGGTAGGCGGTGTTGGGAAAGGCGACCGGAGTCTCGGGTCCTTTCTCCGCGATCGCCCGTTGCAGCATTTGGTCGGCTTCCATGACGATGGCGTTGGCGCCGCGGATGGCTCGGGTGGCGATGTAACGGGACATACTTAGCCCTCCTCGCGGGGCGGGGGAGATTCGTTCGGATGTGTTCGTCGTTGCGCGGACCTCACCCCCCTGACCCCCCTCTCCGCGGTGAATCTGTTTTCAAGTCGACGGCGCGTGGCGGAGAGGGGGGATAAGGTCTCAAAGGGGAAGGGGGTGGCAAGGCCACCCCCTTCCCCTTTGAAGAATCCCACCCCCTCCCCTTGGCGAGACGCGCAGCCAGGCGAGACACGATCATGCCAGCGGGAGGAGGCAAGGGGGTTACGAACGCGGACCATCGTCATCATTCTGTCAAATCGCCGGAACGCCGTAGATCGCCTCGGCGCGGGCCTCGGGCTCGAGGGCTTCGATTTCGAGCATGCGAGCGTCCCCACTGCGACCGAACCGATCTGCTTCCCAGGCCGGCAAGCCGAGCGCGGCGCGTTTCTTGTCGATGTGCTCGAGAATGCGGCGCACCATTTCTTCCGGTTCGACGACGAACTCGATCTTGCCGCCCACGGTGCGCTCCCAGCCCTCGCTCAGGATGTCGGTGACAACCGTGCTTCCTTCCACCGGGCTATTGATGCCCATGATCACGTAAGCGCCGGAGGCGGCGGCGTAGGAGGCGATGGCCAGCGCCTTCTCGCTCATCCACTCCGGGGCGATGCCGACGGCCGGGATGTCGCTGATGTCGTCGCCCAGTCCGCCCTCCTTCGCCATATGCGAGAGCACGGTCAGGATGCGGGTGTTGTCGACGCACGAGCCCATATGGAGCACCGGCGGCATACCGGTGGCCTCGCACACTTCGCGCAGACCCGGGCCGGCCCATTCCATGGCGGCCTCGCCCAGCAGGAAGCCGTACTTGCCGCTGGCGATGGCTCCGCAGCCGGTCTCCACCAGCAGCACATCGTTCTTCAAGAGATGGCGGACCAGGTAGTCGTGGGAGGCGTCCTGCGTCGTTCGCGGGTTGTTGCAGCCGACGTCGGCCACGACCCCGCGGATCCGGCCCGACATGATGGCGTCGTTCAGCGGGCGGAAGGAAGAGCGGTAGCTGCCGCCGAGCATGTAGTTGATGTACTCGTGCGAGAAACCAGGCACGACGTCCGAGCGGATGTCGGGGATGTGCACTTCGCCGCGGTTGGGGAAATTGTCGATCGCCCGCCGCACGATGTCCTTGGCGATGTCGAGGGCGTGGTGCTCGTCGAACTCGATGTGGGTGGCGCCGGTGATCTTGACCTTGGGCGAAGTGGTGATGACCAGCGTATGGAATTTCTGCGCCAGGTTGGGCAGCGCCTGCATGATGCATTGGACGTCGACGACCATGGCGTCGACGGCGCCGGTCAGGATCGCCAGCTCCTGATGCAGGAAGTTGCCGGCCGAGGGTACGCCTTGGCGGATCAAGGTCTCATTGCTGGTGCAGCAGATGCCGGCCAGGTTGATGCCCTTGGCGCCTTTCGCCTGGGCTAACGCCAGCAATTCGGGATCGCTGGTCGCCGCCAGGATCATCTCGGATAGGGTCGGCTCATGACCGTGCACGACAACGTTGACTTCGTCGGTCTTGAGCACCCCCAGGTTGACCTGCGAGACCAGCGGGCTGGGCGTGCCGAAGAGGATGTCCGACAGGTCCGTGGCGACCATCGAGCCGCCCCAGCCGTCGGACATGGCGGTGCGCATCGCCTGATGCAGGATGTGATCGGGATCCTGGTCGTCACCCATGTGGGTCCGGTGCAGGACATCGACGACCTCGCGGTCGATGCCGCGCGGCACCAGCTTCTCCTTGCGCCACAGTTCCTGGCGCTTCTTCGGGGCGCGCTCGACCATCGGCAGCTCGCCCGTCTGCTGGCCGAACAGGGCGATGCACGCATTGGCGACGTCGAGGGCGATCTCGTCCAGTTTGCGACCCTCGGTGGCGATACCGAACTCCGTCGCCAGCCGCTGAAGCTTGAAGGGGTCGCGAATGGTGTAACCCTGGGCTTCGCCCAGCGCCGTGGCGCGCAAGGTGAAGGCCAGGTCGCGGCCGTGATCGGAATGGGCCGCCGCCCCGGCGGCCACCGCCCGAGCGAAGTTGCGCGCGGTGATCGTTTCGATCGTGGCGCCGCAGACCCCGGTCTGGCCGTCCTTCACCAGGCGGCAGGGCCCCATGAAGCAAACCCTGCAACAGTTCCCGGTGGCGCCGATCGGGCACGGCGCCATCTGGTCGGCGCGGGAGAAGGCCGTCTCCAACCCGAGTTCGTCGGCGCGGATGAGCATCTCGCGCGCCGCCGGGTCGAGCGAGCGCTCCTCGGGGGTCCGCATCTTCTTTCTCGAGGGTTTCTCATCGGCCATGGGTGTCTCCTCTTCGACTCAGTTCTCGGGGATGGCAGGTACGTCGAAACCTGGGCACGGCCATAGCGGCCGACCCTCCCAGGCGGGAGGTTCGTGGGCGAAAGTGAGCGTCCCGGACAAGGCCGCCGTGTGACGCGGCGCGGCCGGGCCGGCGCTGGGGACGGCGCGCTCCGGGTCTCCCGTGACGTATCCAACGCCGGCCAGTGCCTTCTCGACCGACGACTCAGACTGCCGAGCGGGATCGAAACGGAGCGAGACCTCGTGCGCCGCCGGGCTGACGGTGACGTCGGAGACGCCCTCCAATCGTTCGAGGGCGCGGCGGACCGGCGCCACGTGATGGTCGCCGTATAGGGCGGGGAGGATAAGTCTCAACGGATCCATTTCGACTTCCTCGGCCGTAACCCAAGACGTGCTTCACGACCTCGCGGGCGGTGGCGGCCTGTTACCCCCACCCCGGCCCTCCCCCTTGCCGGCAAGGCCCTTCGCCCCCACAGTCCCATGGCCAGGGGGAGGGGGTTTGGTTTTTTCAAAGGGGAAGGGGGTGGCGGAGCCACCCCCTTCCCCTTTGGGTTTCTCCCCTCCCCCCGAGTACAAACTGTCGCACTGAGCGAGCCCACAAGATCGGGGGGAGGGGTAGGGGTGGGGGGTTGAGGGCCTCTGAAATGCGTGGCCTTTTGTCTATTCACTGAGACCCTCCGGGCGCAAGTAGGCGACGGGGGCGAGATGATCTTCGATCTCGGCGCGTACGGCGTCGCGCACTTGATGCCCCGAAACGTGCATCAGGGTGTCGCGATAGTCAGGGTCCTGGTCCATGCCGGCTAAGCAAGGGTAGTGATGGTGAAGCATTCCGGCCTTCTCGATCGCGTCATCGACCGGCGTTCCGGTCAGCTGAGCCGCGACATACGAGGCGCAGCCGCAGGCCGAATCACGGAGGACCTCGACGCGCGCCACGCGGCCGCGTTCGATTTCGATCCGGAACTCGGGACGTCCGAACGCGGCGGCAAATCGCCGAAGGAAAGGGTCGTCGTAGTCGCTGGTGAGCGGACGAACGTTGAAGCCGGTCCCGGTGAGCGTGCAAAACGGTTTCGGGAAGGCGATGGGGACGCCCATCTCGTCCAGCCAGACTTGGACTTGGCGCTGCAGTCCTGGCGGCAGAGAAGCGGTGTGGTCGATCGGGGCGATGACGGCGCCCGCCCCGCTGCGACGGACGAGGTCGGGGAGGAGCTGGGCCAGGCCCGGGACCTCGCCCAGGCAGAGGACAAGGTGTGCCGCCGGGAGCCTGGCAGGGATGAACTCATCGGGATCGTCCACGACGGGAGGCAGACGCAGAGGCGCGCCCCACGTCTCCACCGTCCAATCCGCCGGCGCATGGGTTCGGATGTTGGACGCGATCCGATCGCCCCATCTTCCCTGGGTGACGATGAGGATGCAAAAAGGATCGCCGACCAGCGACGTGCCCGTCATCCCCTCCCCGAGGACCCCGAGACGATTCGGTCTCCAAATATGGTCCGTGAGGAGGTTCGGACAACCCCAGTGGGGAAAGTCATAGATGCGTCCGCCGGACTTCCCCATGGAAGAGACCCTTACAGCCCGCCGCCAGCCTCCCGAATGTGGCTCTGGGTCGCGCCCCCGATGAAGTGGGCGCGGCCAAGGGCAAGGTCATTCCCGCGTCATCAGGAATCTGGAGAGGACGGCCCAAGCCTGGGCCCCCGCTTCCCCTTCGGGATGCGAAGCGCGATTCGCGGGGGCGACATCAAAAGGTTGTCGTTCCCGCGCAGGCGGGAATCCAGGCGAAATAGCTTCACTGCGCCCTCCTGCTTGCGCAGGGGCCGGCTTCGCGGTGGCTGCTATCGGATGAGGTTCATCCTCGCAAAAGCTGGCTCTTTCCAACGAGTGGATGGCGACCCGGACAGTGCTCACCTGTCTTGTCCGTCGAACCGCGTCTCGTGCAATGGGGATGTGGGGATAGAATGTGAAGAGAAGCACAAATGAATAGTTATCGGGCCCGTGTCCTAGGGCGGCTCGTCCGGGCCGGCCTTTCCGCACGCCTGGTCGTGGGGCTGGTCGCCGTTATCTTTCTAACGGCGGCGGCGACCGCGCTGCCGGCCTACAGCCTGATCCGAACGGAACTGGAACGCCAGGCACGGAGCCGGGTTGAGCAGGGAGCGACTTCGTCCCTGGCGCTGTTGAATGCTGAGCAGGCACAACTGGATCAACTGGCCACGCTGGCGGCTCAGCGACCGACGCTGCGTTCGATCCTCCAGGAAGGGAACCGACAGGAGGTGGAGGCCTATCAGTCCCTCGCACGACGCGTGTCCATCGCGTTATCGAAAAGATCGAGGTCTGACGAGGAGCGAAAACGACGTACCCGACCTTCAATGTCAGATTCGCTCCCGTTGGCCCGTGTCCTGTTGACTTCAACCTCGCTGACCCCTACAGTGGATTGGAAGTCGCCCAGCGGATCATTCCGTCATGGGGGATCCTCATCCGATCCCGCTTCGATCGGCCGATGCCCTCAGCCAAGGGTCGTCCCGCGCCTGCCTGCGAAGGCGGATCGGCGGATTCTGCCCGGGCAGGACCGTCACCGGCAGCCGCTTTCATCGCTCCACCTGTCCACCCGTCCATTCGAGACCTGACGCACCCTGTCGGTGCGTTCTCTCCCTGCTATCAGGGGACAAGGAGGCGCGCCATCAAGCTCTTCATCGGTGATTGATGGATCACACTCGTTTCCGCGCGGTCTGGCCGCAAACTGTTTCCCACGGGGATGGCTATGAACACACGCAACATCGTCCACGTTCTGGTTCTCCTCTCTCTTCTGGTTCCTTTCGTTTCGACGGTGCCGGTTTTGGCGAGTGAAGCCCAGCAAGACTCGGGGCCGGGGGCCTATGTGCCCGGCGAGGTCGTCGTTGGGTTTACGCCCGGCAGAGACCTCCCGTTGTACGTCGAGGGCGCGACGGCGTTGGCGGCTTCGGTCGGGGGGCAGGTCCTGCGCGTGAGCAGCACCGGTGCTGCGCTGCTGCGCTTGCCGGCGGGCGCCGACGTCGAAGGAGTCGCACGGAGTCTGTCCTCAACACGCGGGGTGATCTTCGCCGAACCGAACTTCATTTACAGCGTGCCGGACCCGGTGATCGAGGATCGCCACGGTAACCCCGACTACTCCCGGGATGTTGATAAGGACGGCGAGGTCCGGGTGGTGCCGACCCAGTTGCTGCGATCGATGAAGAGCATCCGCCGCGGGAAGACACAGACCACCTATCCCAGCGATCCCATGCTGTGGTGGAACAACGGCTGGGACTGGATGCAGGCGGACTACATCTGGCCTAATACGACGGTGGCCAAGAACGTCTGCGTGCTCGACACGGGGGTGGATTATCTCCACAAGGATCTGACGACGACGCGTGTTCTCAAGGGGAAGGATTGGGTCAACAACGACGTCGACCCGATGGACGACAACGGCCACGGCACCCATATCGCCGGGATCATCTCGGCGCTGGGGAACAATAAGGAAGGCATCAGCGGGGTGTCTAACGGCAAGGTGGTCGCCGTCAAGGTGATCGGCGCTCAGGGTTGGGGCACCAACTTCGACATCTCCCAGGGGATCTATGAGTGCGCCAACCGGACCGACGTCAATGTGCTCAACATGAGTTTCGGCGGCAGCGACGAATCTACGCTGATGCAAGCCGCCATCGACTGGGCCGTCAACACCAAGGGCAAGCTGGTGGTGGCGGCGGCGGGCAATGACGGCTCGTCGTCGCCGATCTTCCCGGCCGGCTGGTCGGCCGACTTCCCCGGGAAGTTGATGGCTGTCGGCGCCCTCGGGAAGTGGATCCCCGTCGACTGGGACGAGGATCTGGTGGTCGACTGGTATGACGTCGACAACACCTGCAAGGCCGACTACTCGAACTACGGCGACTGGGTCAACATGTGGGCACCAGGGACCGACATCTTCTCGACGACGCCTTGGGACAAGCCTTTCTGGCTCAACTGGTATGAGGGCGTCGATGTCCGCTACGGATGGATGTCGGGCACGTCGATGGCGACTCCCTTCGCCTCGGCCGCCGCCGCTAGGACCTGGGGAGTCTTCCCGGCCTACACCAACAGCCAGATCTACGCACGGGTTCGTGGCAATCCCAGGTCGATGTGGCCGGAAAGTTGGAGTCGGTACGTCGGCCCGGCCGACGACGACTGCTGGCCGGCCTCGACGGATATCGACGGGCTGCGCTCGCTCAACGTCGCCGGACCCATGGGGCGAGGCCTCATCACAGGGATCGCCTATGAAGCCAGAACGGGCACGCCTCTGGTAGGCGCCACCGTCCAGCTCCTGACGCTTGGCGGCTCGTTGATCGGCTCGTCGATCATTCCGACGAACACCTCGACCTGTGTGGGGTGCGTACCTCCGACGTACGTCTGGTTCGACGACTTCACCAACATCCTCAACGTCCCGGCGGCGGATGGAGGGACCAGTTACCACATGAAGATCACTAAGACCGGCTATACGTCCGGCGCCCAGGCGGCCTTCCTCGACGATCTAGAGTATGGAGCCGCCTGGATCTATCCCGGCATTGGCTGGGCTGACGTCGCCTTCGTGCCGCCTATGAATTCGGACCACACCTTCGTGGCGTCGTGGGACTGGGGTTTCAGCGAGAACGACATCGACCTCAACGTCTGGCTTCCCGGGCTCCCCAAGGGTGTCCCCGATGGCCAGCCGTCCCCATTCATCGTCGGGCCCGAGGGTGATGACTTCGGCACCGTGGTAGATGACCCAGCCGGAGCCATGACGGTCTTCCCGTTCGCGCGCTGGAATCGCGACGGTGGCTACGGCGACTGGCTTGCCGTGGAGTCGGTGACGGTGCGGGCCCGTGCAGCGGTTCCTGCGCTGCCCTACTACACCGGCGAATACATCGCCGTGCTGACCGACTACGGCCAATGGGTCGATCTGGAGCCGACCAACGGGATCGAAGACCCCGGCGAGGCGCTTCTCGGGCAGGTCTGGCCGCGGCTCCAGATCTGGCAAGGCGGCAAGCTCAAAGCGTGGCTTGTCTTCGGCTGCAGCACGGCGGACCACTGGTGGACGGCGGCGAGCGTCGACAGCGGGGCGAGCGGCGCTGCGACCTATACCCTGTACGACACCTGCGGCGGCTCAGGCAGCGTGCCGTACTTCGCCGAGGGCTTCAGCGGGAGGGTCGAGATCCAGAAATAACCGGAGAACCGGTCACACTCCCGGGCGAATCGAGGAGGTAGGGCCGCGGCGCTTGGACGCCGCGGCCCGCCCCTCTCGGTTTGACCCAAGTGGCGACTGGGCCCCGGGTGGATGATGCGTGCAGGATGATGACTCAATGAAGACGAGGGGTGCTTCCGGCCGGCGGATGTCGCGCCGGGAACGAGCGGCGCGCCTGGTGGCTGCCTTGTCCGTCGTGGTCGGGCTTCAACTGGCGTGTGCCCGGGCCGACGTGCTCGCCCCGCCGGCGGGATGGACGTCAGGCGACACCGTGAGCGCTGGCTCTCCCGTTTCGACTCGGAGCAGCGACGACGGGACCCCGGGTGAAGATTTATCGGATTCTGCGTCGCAGGGCGCCGTCCAAAGCACGGTGTCGTCCGGGCCGGTGGAAGCCGGAAGTGCTACGCCGACCACTTTGGCCTGGCCCACGGCGGAGGAGATCGTCCCGGGCCTGCTTGTCGTATTCTTCCCCGACGGACCCTCGGGGTGGAATCCATCCCCCACCGCAACTTGGTCCTTCGTCGACCTTCCCGACTACGTGTTCCCGACCATCGCCTGGCCCACGCCCACCCCGCGCCCTCCCACCGCAACGTCTCCGCCGCCCCCAACGCCGACCGCGATTGCGACCGCAACTCCAACACTAGAGGCATCGACCGCCACCTCTTCACCTTCCCCCACCGAGACCGTCGGCCTTCCGACGGCAGCATCGTCGCCAGAGCCAAGCGCCACAGCTGTGTCGCTCTCGGTTTCGATGACAGGTCGGATCGCGTTCTCGGCCGACGATGACCAGGACGGAAAGGGCGAGATCTACGTCGTCGAATCCCCATGGGAACAGGCGACACACGTTGCCTCCC
>Ga0209341_10000237_pt1 | contig 56026 bp, 59 predicted proteins | sample RifCSP13_2_FD_184020 | JGI IMG/M metagenome (GOLD analysis project Ga0209341, IMG submission 184020) | Soil microbial communities from Rifle, Colorado - Rifle CSP2_sed 13_2 (SPAdes) (version 2) | ecosystem: Environmental > Terrestrial > Deep subsurface > Rock core/Sediment | place: Rifle...
CTCGTGTATGTACCCCTGCCTCAAGCCGTCGTGTCGATTGACGAAACGTCGATCAACTCGATCACCTTGAACGGTCAGCCGCTGCGGGGCTGAGGCCCGCTCAACCCGGACCGTCCATGGCCGCGATCTTCAGTCGGATCGTCCAGCTCCGACGCCGACAAGCGTCCGAGAGCCTGGGCGATTCCATCTTTCATCTGATCTCCGGAATCACGGCCATCGGCGTCCTCGGCCTCCTCGTGTTGATCACGGTCATCCTCTTCCTCGCGGGAAACAACTCGATCCGCACCTTCGGCTTCGGCTTCCTCGCAGGCACCGTTTGGGACCCGGTTCCCCCGGAGGTCTTCGGCGCGGTGCCCTTTGTCTACGGGACCCTCGTAACCTCGGGGTTGGCGTTGCTCTTCGGCGTCCCGGTGAGTCTCGGCGTCGCAATCTTCCTCTCTGAGTTGGCGCCGGATTGGCTACGCGTTCCCCTCACTTACGTCGTGGAGCTCCTCGCCGCGGTCCCCTCCGTGGTGTACGGCCTCTGGGGAATCTTCGTGCTCGGGCCGGTCATGCGTGACCTCGTTGAACCCGTGCTCCAGCAAAGCCTCGGGTTCCTTCCCATCTTCCAGGGTCCGGCGATCGGCACGGACAAGCTCACCGCGGGAGTCATTCTTGCAATCATGATCATCCCGACCATCTCGGCGGTATCCAGGGAGGCCTTGCTCGCGGTGCCCCGAAGCCAGAGAGAGGCCGCCCTCAGCCTGGGCGCGACCCGCTGGGAGACGACGCGCCTGGCCGTTCTGCGGTACGCCCGCTCCGGGATCTTCGGTGCCGTGGTCCTGGGATTGGGACGGGCGGTCGGGGAGACGATGGCCGTCACGATGACGATCGGGAATCGGAACGCCCTTTCGGTCTCCCTCTTCGACCAGGGTCAAACGATCGCGAGCTGGATCGCGAACAACTTCACGGAGGCGGGCCCTCTCGAGAGGAGCGCTCTCATCGAGCTCGGCCTCGTCCTCATGCTGATCGCCTTGCTCATCAACATCTTCGCGCGGGCGATGGTGGGCCGTGTCCTCCGGATGGAGGCCTCCGCATGAGATTCCGATTCGACCGCGGTGCGAGGCGGCTATGGAAGAATCACATGATCACGGTGGCCGCCTTCGCCTGCATCGTCATTGCTCTGGTCCCCTTGGGCAGTATCCTGCTGGAGGCGGCCGCCCGGGGCCTCCGAGCCCTTTCACCGAGCTTCTTCGCGAATGACACGCGCGACGGTGGGATCAAGAACGCAATCGAGGGGACGCTCATCCTGATCGGCTTGGCGGGAGCGATTTCCCTCCCCGTGGGGCTTCTCACGGGCATCTACATGTCCGAGTACGGCCATAACCGCCTTGGTTCGGCACTGCGTTTCTTCACCGACGTCATGACCCAGATTCCGTCCATCGTGGTCGGGATCTTCGCGTATTCCCTGTTCCTGGAGCTCGGGGCCATGGGGGTCATCGATCCACGCCTCGTCTTCAGCACCCTCTCGGGAGCGATCGCCTTGGCCACAATCATGGTCCCGATCGTGGCGAGGACCTCGGAGGAGGCCCTGAAACTTGTCCCCACGTCCACGCGGGAAGCCGCGCTCGCCCTCGGCATCCCCAAGTACCGCGTGACCCTCCGCGTCGTCCTGTCGTCTGCGAGCGGAGGGCTCGTCACGGGCGCCCTCCTTGCCGTCGCCCGGGCGGCTGGCGAGACGGCCCCGCTCATCATGACGGCATTCGGGAGCAACTTCGGCTTCGCCGGTCTGGATCAGCCCACGGAGGCCCTGCCCTACACGATCTACAAGTTCGCCCTGAGCCCGTACACGGGCCAGAACGAGACGGCCTGGGGAGCGGCCTTGATCCTCGTCCTGCTCATGCTTACAATTAGCGTCGTCTCCCGCGTCCTCTTCCGGAGACGGTTCGGCGGGAAGGAGGCGTCCACATGACCGCGAAGATGCACGTCGAAGGGCTCTCGGCCTGGTACGGCGCCAAGAAGGCCATCGGCGACGTGACTTTGGATATCGAGGAGCATGCGGTGACCGCGATCATCGGACCATCGGGGTGCGGGAAATCCACCTTCATACGTTGCCTGAACCGGTTGCACGAGACCGTGCCAAAGGCGAGGGTGGAGGGGAAGGTCCTCCTCGACGGCGAGGACATCTACCAGCGCTCGCCCGTCTCCGTCCGGAGACAGGTCGGGATGGTGTTCCAGAAGGCGAACCCCTTTCCCACGATGTCGATCTACGACAACGTCGCCTCGGGACTGCGGCTGAACGGGGAGCGGGACCGCGAGGCCCTCGACGCGGCCGTCCTGCGGAGCCTCCATCAAGCCGCCCTTTGGACCGAGGTGAAGGAGTCCCTCGACAAAGGTGGCGCGAGCCTCTCCGGTGGCCAGCAGCAGCGTCTCTGCATCGCCCGCGCCCTCGCCGTCGAACCCGAGGTCCTCCTGATGGACGAGCCCTGCTCCGCCCTCGACCCGATCGCGACGGCGAAGATCGAGGACCTCATCTTTGATCTCAAGAAGGAGTACACCGTGGTCATCGTGACTCACAACATGCAGCAGGCCGCCCGAGTGGCGGACTACACTGCTTTCTTGTACCTCGGACGGCTCGTGGAGTTCAATCGCACGCGCGATGTCTTCGAGCGTCCTCAAGAGGAACTCACGGAGAAGTACATCACAGGGAGGTTCGGATAGTGCCCGAGAAGGCGGAGCGGAAGGCGCTGGGTCGAGGCTTGGATCGCCTCAACGAGAACATGGTCACCCTCGCGGAGCTGAGCGAGCTCGCGATCCGCAAGGCGGTCGACAGCCTCGCGCGGTCGGATGCCACCGTGGCCCAGGAAGTCTTCACCTTGGACGAGGAGATCTACGCCCTCCAGGAGGAAATCGAGAGGACTTGCGTGGATCTCATCGCCCTCCATGCTCCCGTGGCCCGGGACCTGCGGTCCATCACAACCTCGCTCAAGATCACCACGGACCTGGACCGCATCGGTCGATACGCGAAGGACATCGCGGAGATCGCCCTGCAATTCAAAGGCGAGACGCCGCCCGGCTTGCGGGACCTTGTGAAGATTCCACGGATGGCGGACATCACGATCCGGATGGTGGACACGGCCATCGAGGCCTTCGTCAAGCGGGATGCGAAGGGGGTGCGGGACATCATCGAGATCGACGACGTCGTCGACGACCTCCACGATGAGGTTTTCCAGGAGGTCGTGGGGCACATGAAAGAGGGCTCGCTACCCATCGAGGCAGGCGCGCGGTACATCCTCGTCAGCCGCCATCTGGAGCGGATCGCCGATCACGCGGTGAACATCGGAGAGCGGGTGCTCTACATGGTCACGGGCGAACGCCTACCCCGCATTCGGGCTGCGGAACGGAGAACCCGTGCGAACCCGTAGGGCCTCCGTTGGGGCCCTCGCGTCCTTTCTATAGTTCCCGGGATTCCTATAGATTCCGGGCCACATCTCTATAGTCCAGTCTCGCCGTCTTCCCTTCGATGAACTGGAAGAAAGAGGACAAGAGCATGGACGACTTCGAGACATGGAAGCTCGTCCGGGGCGCTCAGGAAGAGACGCACCAGGCCGAATTCTCGTTGAAGTGACCGGCGCGGGAGCACCCAACGCGGCATCGCCAACGCGCGGTCCCGCAACTTTCCAAGCCCATTCGTCCGAAGCTCGTGCGGCCCGGACGCGCTTGGCTCCATCCCCGTGCGGCCGGACTCGCTCCGCTCCGCGCGACATCCCCTCTCGATGCTTGCTTTACGTATTCTGCGTGCACGGGGTACATGGCCCGCGCCGCCCCGTTCCTGCGTCGAAGAGGGTGTGAAAATGATCCGAGGAGACGTATCGTCCGCCGCGGCGGATGCGGACGTCGTCTGCGTGAGCTGCGGGACGACCTGTGAGCGAATCGACGAGTACGCGCTCGACATCGCAGGTCGGGAAGTCCTTTTCTATGCGGACCGCTGCCGCAGCTGCCACGGCGAGTACGTGAACGCGCCGGAGATCCTGCGCACGGATCAGGAGGTCCTCGCGGAGTTCCAACCGGACGCCTCACCGCTGGGGGCCTACCGCCGGGTCCTGAACCTGACGAGCCGCGACCGGGAGTTCCGGCAGCATCTCGGTTACCGGGTCGCGGGCACCCTCCTGTGGTACCTCCTGGAGGAGGACATGGCCGACGCGGTCTTCCTCGCCCACCAGAGCGTTACGGAGGAGCCCGTGATGGCCTTCACGAAGAAGGACCTCTTCGACGCCTGGCAGATCCGCATGGGCGCGGGACGCGCGGTCGTCACGGGCAACGGGCTGCGGGCGAACCTGCTCACGCTGACCCAGCTCAAGCGCTTCGCCGAGATGGACCGCGGGCTCCATCCCCGGATCGCGGTCATGGGCCGCCCCTGCCAGATGTACACCCTGCGGAAGCTCTCCTGGGACAAGTACGTCCCGGGCTACGAGTTCGCCTTCGGCCTGGGGACGTTCTGCTACGGGAACTTCGCCCCCGGGGCCTGGGGCGGCCAGAAGCTGCGGGACATCCTGGGGTTCGACCCCGGGGACATCCGCCAGGTCGGCTACGTGGGCGAGGAGCTCGAGTTCACGCCCTCGGAAGGGAACCCGCGAAAGGTCGCCCAGGAGGATGTGGCTGGGCTCGTGAACGCGAACTGCCTCCAGTGCTACGACTTCACCGCGAAGTTCAGCGACGTGAGCGTGGGTCACGTCGGCCGCGAGGAGCCCTTCGAGGCCGTCCTCGTCCGCTCCGAGCGCGGCGAGACGGCCGTGGGCCAGGCAGTCCACGATGGTTTCCTCGCTCCCTCGAGCCAACTCTACGGCAAGGTCGACGTCAGCGAGGAGGAGCAGCGCACCCTGTCCTACCTGAACGCGATGGTCGGGATCAAGAAGGAGCTCACGGGAAAACTTCGCTGACGGCCCCTCGGCCCGGTCATCCGGAACGTGAGACGGGGCGGTGCGCCGCGCGGACCTTCAGTGGGAGTGCGCGTGGGCGTGGTGCCCTTCCTGCGCGTCCGGTGCCGCCTCGCCCTTCGGGTTGAAGCTCTGCCCGCAACCGCAGGTGGACCAGTTGTTCGGGTTGCTGACCATGAACCCACTCCCCGCGACGCTCTCGACGTATTCCACGCTCGAGCCGTCCAGGTACTCGAAGCTGTTCGGATCGATGACGACCTTGACGCCGTTCGCCTGAACGACCTGGTCGCCCTCGTGGACCTTGTTGTCCAGGGCCAGGCCGTACCGGAATCCGGAGCATCCGCCGCCGGCCACGTACATCCGGAGGTACGTGTCCTCCGGCGTGCCGTGCTTGCCGATGAGTTCCTTCACCTTGGTGACGGCGTTGTCGGATAGGGTGATCTGCATCGTTCGACCCCGCGGTAGGAGGAAGCAACTATAAGCCCGTTATTTAACCTTTTGTCGGTGGGAACCGCAAAAGGCATCCATGGTCGGCTTTACTCGAGGACCTTGCCCAAATACCGCCGTTCCGCGCGGAACCCGAGCGCCTCGTAGACATGCCGCGCCCGCTCGTTCGTCTCGGCGACTTCGAGTTTGATCTTCTTGTACCCCTTCGAGCGCCCCCACCGCAGGGCCCACTGCATGAGGAACGTGCCGACGCCCTTTCCGCGGTGCTCCGGCGCCACCCACACGTCGAAGACGAAGCCGTGCGGCTCCGGAGTGAGGAACCCCCCGCCCCCGCCGAGGAGGAGGTAACCGAGGAACGCGCCCGCCGGGTCCTCCGCGATCCAGGCCTCCGTGCGCCCGCCTTCCACGTAGGGCGCGAGCTTCCGGCGCAGCTCGCGCTCCCAGACCGCCCGGTCCTGCCGCTCCCGCTCATCCCCGGGCAGGTCGTCCCATACGGTCTGGAGGGTCGCGGTCCAGATCCTCTTGATGTCGGCCCGACGCGCCTCGCGCATCCGGATGTCCACGGTCCCCTCGCCGCGGGAAGGGCAGGCCCGGCCGATGAAGGTGTCGCATCGCCTGCGGCAGCGAGCGCCGGAATCCGGCGACGTGGCTTTATATCTTCTTTCCTCGTTGCGACGCGCGTGCTCCCTTCACGCTGCCTCCGGTGCGGGGCCGTGAGTCGCGAGCATCTCTGCGCTTCCTGCGTTGACTACCTCGTCGCCTACCGCCCGCTGTGGCTGGACGCGTCCCTGCTGCCCGGGCCCTCCCTCCTCGACCTGCTCGGGCCGCGGGAGGCGGCGGTCCTTTCCACGGACGGCACGATCGCCGAGTGGAGGTCGTCCGCGCGCGAACCCACGCCGGAGGACGCGGCCCGCCTCGTCGAACTCCTGGGCCTCGACGCGCAGGCGCGGCCCGTGATCAGTGTCGGCGACGCGGAGATCCTCCACGGGTTCCTCGGCCGCGCACGCCGGGGGCCCCCGGCGGACCCGGCCCAGCGGTCCGCCCTCGCGGCCCTCTACCGTTACCTCGCCTCCCGAGACTGGATCCCTCCCCACCTCGCGGAGGAGTACCGTCTCCGCGCGCGTTCCCTTGCTCCGGTCCCGGAGGAGCCGGCGAGTTCGGAGATCGTGACCCGTGCCGAGGAGGAGATCCCTCCGACGGCAGAAGCGGTGGAGACGCCCGAGCCCGCGGAAGCAACCCCCACGTCGGAGGAGTCGGCCCCCGAGGAGATCCTCCCGCCTCCCCCCGAGGAGCCCGCCGAGCTCGAGTCGCCCGCTCCCGTTCCCGAGCCCGCGCCGGAGCCCAGCCCGACACCCGAGCCCCCGCTCCCCCTTCCCCCCGAGCCCACGCCCCCGCCTCCGGAACCCGAGCCGGAGCCCGCGCCTGAAGACCGCGCCATCCAGGCCGCGGAGGCCGCCGAGCGAGCCGCGGAGGCCGCCGAACGGGCGAGGGAGGCGGTCGAGCGGGAGCGGAAGTCGATGGAAGCCTGGGTCCAGACCCGGACCGAGGAGATCCACTCGAAGGAAGAGTCCCTCCTGGAGCGGGAGACGACGGTCGAGACGCAGGCGCGGCAGGTCGAAGAGGCCCGGAAGGAGCTCGAGACCCGCCTGCTCCGCGCGGAGCAGGACGAGGCCCGCCGCGAGGTCCTCCGTCTCCTCGCCTCGGTCCCTGGAATGACCGAGGACGAGGCCAACGTCATCGCCACGGCCTTCCCCGACCTGAGTTCCCTCCGCTCCGCGGACGCGAAGGCCCTCACCCAGTGCCAGGGGGTCACGGAGACCCTCGCCCGGGCGATCCGCACCGAGCTCGTCCCCGGCGAGGTCGAGGAGGAGCAGCGCGCGATCGACCTGCGGGAGGAGGCCCAGGCGTTCCTCGAGGAGGGCGACTACCGCGCCTCCCTGGAGTGCTACAACCGCCTCCTGGCCGAGCGGCCCGAGGACGTCGGCCTGTGGTTCGACAAGGCCGAGCTCCTCGTGCTCCTGGACCAGCCCGACGAGGCGCTCCAGTGCTACAATCGCGTCCTCGACCTGGACCGGAGGAACCGCCAGGCGTGGTTCGAGCGGGCCAACCTCCTCTTCGGGATGGGCCGCCTCGCGGACGCGGTGGACGCGCTGCGGGAGGCGCTCAAGATCGATCCGGGCAAGTCCGGGGACCTCGTGCTCAAGGCGGAGCAGCTGCGCCGGGATCGCCACGGGAACGAGGCCGCGATCCTCTTCCAGGCGATCCTCGACGTGGACCCGGACAATCTGCGGGCGGTCCTCGGCCTCGGGGACACTCTGCTCGACCTGGGGGACCTGGAGGCCGCGGAGGGCCTCCTCACGCGGGCCCTGGGCAAGGGCTCCCAGAACCCCCCGATCCTCTACCGCAAGGGCGAGCTCCTGCGGCGGAAGGGACGATGGGGCGCGGCGGTCCAGTTCTTCAACCGCGCGATCGCGTTGCAGTGGGACTACGCGGACCCGTGGATGGCCAAGGGCGAGATCCTCCTGGAGCACGACCGGGCCCAGGAGGCCCTCGAGTGCTTCGACAAGGTCATCTCCTTCGACGCGACGCGGGCGGATGCGTGGGCCCGCAAGGCCCTCGCGCATCGCGCGATCCACCAGGCACCCGCCGCGGCGAAGGCACTGGACGAGGCGGTCCGCCTCGATCCGGACCATGCCGCGGTCGTGGCCGCGCGATCCGCCCTCGAGGCGAAGCCGCTCGCGGCGGCCGAGCCCGAACTCGTGGAGGAGTTCCTCAAGGAGGCGGAAGAGGCCCCCGAGGAACCCGACGCGCAGGAGACCGTGCCCCCGTCCTTCGCCGAGGCCTGGAAGGAGGCCGTCGAGGACGAGGAGCCTCCCGTGGCCGCGCCCGCGATCCCGGCGGACTTCAAGTCCTTCGTCGAGTCCGTCGAGCCGGAGAAGGAGGAGGTCCACGTGCTCCTCCAGCTCGCGGAGCTCGCCTTGGAGGGCGGGGATGCGGACATGGCCCTCCTCCGGTACCAGCAGGCGGTCGACCGCGAGCCGCGGAGCGCCGACGCATGGACGGGGAAGGGGACATCGCTCCAGCAGCTCGAGCGGTACGAGGAGGCCCTCGAAGCGTACGACCGGGCCCTCGAACTCGCGCCGGACCACGAGCTCGCGAAGCGATGGCGGGATACGTGCCTGCGCCACCTCAAGAGGGAGGGGCCGGGTTGACGCAGCCCGCGGAGACCGCGAAGGACCGTTTCCTCCCGAGCGTGGACCGTCTCGAGGCCGCGATCCGCAACGGGAGGAAGGCCCTCGACGGAGGACGCCTGGACGAGGCCCTCCGCGAGTTCAACGCGGCCCTCAAGCTCAAGCCCGAGTATGACGCGGCCTGGCTCCTGCGGGGTCACGCGCTTCGCCGGCTCGGCGATTTCGACGGTGCCTTGCAGAGCTTCGCCCAGGCCCTCAAGTTCAACCGGGAATCGGAGGAGGGATGGATGGGCCTCGCCTCCGTCCTCCACGATCTCTCCCGGTACAAAGAGGAGGTCGAGGCCTACGACGAGCTCGTGCGGCTCCGCCCGCGGTTCGTGGAGGCCTGGATCAACAAGGGCGCGGCCCTCCACGCAAGGAAGGACTTCTCCGGGGCCCTCGCCTGCTACGAGAAGGTCCTCGCCCTGCGGCCCGAGCATGCGGCCGCCTGGAACAACAAGGGCGCGGCCCTCCTCCGCCTCGGACGCGACGACGCCGCGGAGACCTCGTTCGAGGAGGCGCTCCACTTCAACCCGGACTTCTACGACGCGATGCTGAACTGCGTCTTCCTTTCCCAGAAACGCGGGCGCCACGGGGAGACGGTCTTCTGGGCCGACCGTGCCCTCCGCCTTCGGGAGGCGGGCTGGCTCTGGTACGTGAAGGGGCTCGCCCACCTGGGCCTGATGGAATCGACCCTCGCGATGAACGCGTTCGAGCGCGCCCTCGCCCTAGACCCGGACCTCAGGGAGGCGAAGGCGGGGCTCCGCCGGGCGAAGACCCTGCGGGAGAAGGCGGACTTCTACCGAGGCGTGTACGAGTGCTTCGGGACGTTCCTCGCGGGCGATCCCGGATGCGCGGAGTGCGAAATTGTGGCCAAGTGCCGGGAGGTGACGCGGTGAGCCTGCCCTCCCTCGCCGAGGTCGAGCACGCGGACTGGCCCGTCCTGAAGAAGATGGCCGCCGGGCTAGGCCTCAATCCAAAGGGCCGCAGCGCGGTCGTGCGATTGCGGGTCCTCGACCATGTGCGACGCAGGATCCGGCCCGAGCCCTGGCGACCCGACGCGGCGTCCCAGGCGGCCCTCCTCACCCGCCTCGGGTTCCCGGAAGACGCGGCCCGCGCATGGGAATCCACGATCCAGCTCGATGCCCCCGCTCCCTGGATCGGGCTCGGCCGGTCCTACTTGTTGGCGGGCGAGCTCCAGGAGGCGGCCAAGGCCTTCGACCGCGCGGCCCAGATGGGCGACGCGGCGGCCCATCTCCATCGCTCTGAGGTCCTCGCCGCAGGAGGGAACTTCGAGGCCGCCGTCCGCGCCTGCGATGCCTACCTCGCGGCCCGCCCGGGCGACCTGCGCGGGCTCCTCCTCAAGGCCGGGTTCCTCGCTCGCGGCGGCTGGACGGACGAAGCCGCGGCGGTGATCCGCACCGCCTTCGCGGCGCATCCCCGCGCGGCCGGACTGTGGCGGGGCTTGGGCGCCCTCCTCCTCAAGGGCGGCCGCGCGGAGGCCGCCGCGGAATCGTTCCGCGAGGCGGTGCGCTCGGATCCGCAGGACGAGGCCTCGCGGATCAATCGGGGAGCGGCGCTCCTCCAGGCCGCCCGACACCGGGAGGCGATCGGGATCTTCCGGGAGGTCTTGGAATCGGATCCGCGGCAGGCCGTGGCCCTGAATGATCTCGGGGTCGCGTATCTCATGGCGGGCCAAGGGAAGTCCGCGCTCGTGAACCTCGAGCGGGCCGCGAAGCACCTCGCGATCCCGCCGATCCTGTTGAACGTCGCGCGGGCCCAGGAAGTCGCGCGCCAGCGCCCGGAAGCCCTCGCCGCCTACGAGCGGGTCCTGGAGCTGAAGCCCCGGGACGCGGAGGCCCTCGCCGGAAGGAAGCGGCTCACGCCCCGTCGCGCCCCGCGACGCGCCGCAAAGAAACGTGTCCCCCGGCGGCGGAAGCGGGCCCGGGCCCGTCCGAGGCCCACATCAGCGAGGAAGGTCAAACTCGTCGCAAGGCGGGCGAGGCCCCGTCGCAAGGGGAAGGGTCGACCGGAACCTCGAGCGAAGCCCCGCGTCAGGCGGTCCGCTCGTCGCCGCCGATCCCGGCGGGCGACCCCGCGCAAGTCATAATACGCGCCATCCGCTTCGCGCCGAACATGGCTCTCCGCAAAACGGCCCGCGCGGGCGTGTACACGGACGGCTCCTGGCTGTATACCCGCAACCTCACGCCGGGGGTTTCCGTGTACGGAGAGGGCCTGGTCCGCGAGAGGGATGCGGAGTACCGTCGATGGGATGCGAACCGGAGCAAGCTCGCCGCGTACCTCAAGCGGCAGGGCCCGGTCTGGCCCTTCGAGGCGTCCACCTCCGTGCTGTACCTGGGCGCCGGGAGCGGTACCACGGTGAGCCATCTCTCCGACCTGTGCTCGAGCGGGTCCATCGTCGCGATCGAGATCTCCCCGCGCTCCTTCCGCGACCTGGTCGCGGTGGCGGAACGGAGGCCCAACCTGCTCCCTCTCCTGGGCGATGCCTCCCGGCCTTCGACGTACCGACAGCACGTGGGATCCGTGGACGTCCTCTACCAAGATGTCGCGCAGCGGGACCAGGAGGGGATCTTCCTCGGGAACCTCGAGTTCCTTCGCCCGGGGGGCACGGGCTTCCTCATCGTCAAATCCCGCTCGACGGACGTGGCTGCGAAGCCCTCGGATGTCTACGCGCGCGCCGAGCGGGAGCTCGCGGGCCACGGCCTGCAGATCCTCGACGTGCGGACGCTGGACCCCTTCGAGACGGACCATGCGGCGGTTGTCGCGCGGAAGCGTAGCCCTCCGGATCGCGTCGCTCCTGCAGTCCGCGGATGACCGGACATTCTCGCCACGTCGCCGATGCATGCGTGGCCGCGCTTCGGACTCCACAACCGTCGCGCGCTCAATCTTAAATAGATGGCCGCGGTATGAGGCTGCCCTCCCGAGGACGATCATGGCACGCCTCCATGCGAAGCGCAAGGGAAAGAGCGGGTCCACCCGCCCCTTCCTCCGCGCCAACCCCGAGTGGGTGGCGTTGGAGAAGGGGGAGATCGAGGAGACGATCCTCCGCTTGCATCAGGAGGGCCTGTCGACGGCCGCGATCGGCGTGCGCCTCCGGGACGCGTACGGCGTGCCGAACGTCCGGCTGGCCACGGGCCAGAGCATCACCGCGATCCTCAAGGCCAAGGGGATGAAGTTCGCCCTGCCCGAGGATCTCTCGAGCCTGATCAAGCGCGCCGCGGGCCTCCAGTCGCACTTCAAGGAGCACGCGAAGGACCTGAGCAACAAGCGCGGCCTCCAGCTCATCGAGTCCCGGATCCGCCGTCTCTCCAAGTACTACAAGGCACAGGGAGTCCTGCCCTCCGACTGGGACTATTCCATCAAGCTGGCGGAACTCCAAGTGAAGTAGGTGGCCCATGGCCAAGCGCCTAGAGGACCTGGCGCCCCAGGGCCTGATCGACCGGGCCCAGCGGGCCGCGGGGCTCGTGGATTCCTCCTCGCGGGTGCGTCTGCTCTGCCACTACGACCCCGACGGGACTACGTCGGCCTCGATCCTGGCGCGGGCCTTGTTGCGGCGGGGCAAGCGCGTCCACGCCACGATGTCCCATGCCCTGGACAAGTCTGTGGCGGACCGCGTCCGCGCGGAGACGAACGAGCTCCTCATCGTCAGCGACATGGGTTCCGGCCAGCTCGATCTCCTGGAGTCCATGCCCTTCCCCGTGATCGTCCTGGACCATCACAAGCCCCTCCGCGACACGGAGACGATCGTCCACATCAATCCCCACCTCGCGGGCGTCGACGGCGCGCGGGAGATGTGCGGCGCGACGACCTCCTGGCTCTTCACGATGGTCCTCGACGAGGCGAACTGGGACCTCGCCGGGATCGCCGCGGCGGGCGCGATCGGGGACAAGCAGGACATCGGCGGCTTCGTCGGCGTGAACGCCGCCCTCTTCGCGGAGGCGGTGGAGCGGAAGGTCCTCGTCCCCGAGCGGCGCCTCGCCCTGCGGGACCGCCCCGTGGCCCAGGCCGTGGCCTTTTCGATCTCACCCTACTTCCGCGGTCTCGGCGGGAGACCCGAGGCCGCGGAGGCGTTCCTCCGGTCCGCGGGCATCGACCCCGATGCGACGGTCCGCCAGTTGGACGCGACCCAGCGACGCAAGCTCACGTCCGTCCTCGCGGTGCGGCTCCTCGAACAAGGCGCCGCGCCCGAGGCCCTCGACACGCTCGTCGAGGACCGATATTGGATCGAGCCGGACCAGATGTACGCGCAGGACCTCGAGGCCTACGTGAACAGCTGCGACCGCCTCGGGCAGGAAGGCCTTGGCATGGCCGTCTGCCTCGGGGACCGGGAGGCCCTGGGCCGGGCGGAGGCCCTCCTGGACCGGTACACGACGCGGGTCCTCGAGTACCTCCGCAAGCTGGAGACAGAGGACCTGTTCGCGAAGAAGCACATCCAGTTCTTCTACTGTGAGGAGCCCACCCTCGCCGGCTCCGTGGCGGGCGCGGGCATCCAGTTCTACTTCGATCAGGCGAAGCCCGTCATCGGGCTGAGCGTGATGGACGGCCAGACGAAGGTCTCCGCACGGGGGACACGCGGCCTGATTGCGCGGGGCGTCGACCTTGCGGACGCGTTGCGCGAGGCCGCAGAGTCCCTGGACGGGAGCGGCGGCGGGCACAACATCGCCTCCGGCGCAACGATCCCCAAGGGCAAGGAAGAGAAATTCCTGACCCTCGTCGACGAGATCGTCGGACGGCAGCTCTCGGCGTCGGAGAAGGCTCAGTAGGTATCGAGGAGTTTGCTGACCTCGCGCGTCTCCAGGTCCGTCTTCAGCGCGGGTGACTCGAGGACCTTGATGTTCCGCTCCAGGAGCGCCAGCTCCTTCTCTTCCAAGGTGTCCGGACTCACCGGGAGGAGCAGGATCGCCTGGCGCTGCATGATGAACTCGTTGATGTGCTCGACGATCATGAGCGTCGGGAGGAATCCGTTGTTCACGATGAGGAACTCCAGGCCGTCGAGGAGGATCACGCCTTCGCCGTTGTTGTCGTCCACGAACTTCTGGATGAGCTTCGCGAGCGCGCCCAAAGCCGCCGGGCTCTGGAAGTCCTCGCCGGGCGTGTGGCTGAGCCAGATGATCCTCACGTCGGCGAAACCGTGCTCGCGGTGCACGAGCTTCGGGTGCTGCCGGCTGATGATGATCCCGGGGAGCTTCTGTTCCATCAGGACCTCGAAAAGGCGGTAGCTGACCTCGGGCTTCTTCTCCTTGACGAGGTAGCAAACCCCCTTCTCGATATCCATAGGCAACCCGGATTTCACGGACTCGATATCAGAGCCCATCGCTCGGTCTTGCGCGTGTACCCATCCCATAATCTAGACAAAATCGGTCATCTTCCCTTCAAACTGCGCTCCAGATTATCAGTTAGGATCTTGGAGGGGATCTCCGGGAGGGAGATGAGGGTCGTCTTGCCCACGACCCCCTCGCCGCTGAGCTTCGTGTCGATGAGCCCGAGGGCATCGAGGTCCCCGACGTACTTCCAGAACTGGGTGTGGGCCCGACGCTTCTCCCCGTGCTCCTCGCAGACGACCTTGTAGGCCTCCTCCGCCTCGCCCATCGTGATGTACGCCTTCTTGCGGATCCGACGTGCGATCGCGAGGAGGACGAGCTTCTTGGGCACGTCCAGGAGCCCGAGCCGCTCCTCGAGCCCGGTGGGATGGACGTGGGCCTTCGCGCCGCGGATGTGCTCCGCAGTGACCGTCTCGGAGCCCTCCTCGTCCGCGAGCATGCCCGCCTTGTCGAACACCTCGATCGCATACCGGGCGTCCCCGAGCTCCGAGGCGATGTCCGCCGTCAACTCGATGATGTCCTCGTCCACGGTGCCCCGGTGCATCGCGAGGTCCACGCGGATGGCGACGATGTCCCGGAGCTCCTTGCGGTCGTAGCGGGGGAACTCGACGACGTTCGAGCGGCGGAAGGTGCTCAGGGCAGCCGCGTCCATGTACTCCAGGGCGTTCGGCCGCTGGGAGATCAGGATCATGGAGATGTTGCCCCGGGCCGCCGTGCTCTCCTCCGCGATCCGGGCGAAGGAGTAGATCAGGTCCGCGCCGCTCTTCTTCAGGAGGGCGTCCACCTCGTCGAGGATGACGATGAAGTGGACCTTCAGCTTCTCCAGCTGCCGCTTCAGCGTCTCGATCTTCTCGGAGATCGAGAAGCCCCGATCGGGGAAGTGCGGGTCGAAGTGCCGGACGAGGCTGAGGAGGACCGCGTCGTCCCCCAGGTTCCGCCGGCAGTTCACCGGCCAGTAGTCGATCGCCCGGCCCTTCTCTTCCGCGTATTTCTTGAAGTCCGAGCAGAAGCGTTTTGCGCTGTGGGTCTTCCCCGTGCCCACGGGCCCGTACAGGAACGCGTTGCTCGCCATGCCCGCGTCCACGACGGAGCGGAAGTAGCTGAAGAGGCGCTGCATCTGCGCCTCCCGGTGGAGCATTTTCTCCGGCACGTAGTCGAAGGAGAGCTTCCCCTGGTCTTTGAACACGGAGGGCCCGGCCCGGAAGGACACGAACGCTCCATCGCGCACCCGTTCAATAAAGTCTTGGTCCCTTTGGGCGACCCCAAAACGCTTGTGCCGTCGCGGCCTTCGCGCGTCGTGGCCGACCGCTTCTTCTGCTTCGCCTGCGGGCGCGATCACCGACCCGACTCGGACGTGGGCCGAGACCACCGCCGGTACAGCATCGAGGGCGGCTACGACCGCGGCGGGATCTTCGAGGACCTGCGGGAGTTCTACGTGCAGACGAAGGGAATCGCGTCCGCCCTCCGGATCCTCGGCTTCGGCGGCGTCCGGATCCATCCGCCCCGGTTCGGCCGGGGCTGGCCCTCGGAGGCCGCGGTGGAGAAAGCCTATCGGGAACGGGCCAAGCACCTCCATCCGGATGCGGGCGGCGACGCCCATGAGTTCCGGAAGCTCCAGTGGGCCGTCGAGGTCCTCCGGCGCTACCGACCTCCGGGACCTTGAATCCCCGCCCGCAACGTTTATCGTCGGCCCGCAGCTTGGTTCGCATGGAGCCGTCATCCTTGCCCTCGGACCCGTCCGTCGCGGAGCGCCTCGAGGCGCGCCTGAAGAGGATGCGGACCGGCGACCTGCGGGCGCTCGCGAAGGAGTACGGGGTCGAAGTCGCAGGCGGCAGGCGGAAGACGGACGCGGTCGCGGCGCTCCTCCGGAGTCCGAAGGCCGACGAAATCCTGCGGGGCCTCGACGCGCCGGGGAACGAGGACGTGGCGGCGGACGGGCTGCAGCAGCAGCTCGCCGCGACGCGGGACGCCCTCCGGGAGGCGTCGAACCTCGGGGCCAACGTGGGCGCCGCGGAGGAGGCATGGAAGGCCGCCGCGGACGCCCTCGACCGGCGCGAGTACGAGGATGCGGAGACACACCTCGCGCGGGCCGCGCGGAAGGCGACGGAGGCCCGGGAGCGGCGCATCCACGACGTCGAAGCCGGCCTCACCTCGATCGAGGACCACATCATCCTGGCCCGGAACGTTGGCGCCGACGTTCAAGAGGCCGAGAGGCTCCAGGCCCAGGCGCGGGACGCGCTCTCCGCCCGCGCGTACGCGGACGCGGGGGACCTCGTCAAGAGGGCCGAGCGGGCCGCGATGGTGGAGCAGCAGAAGCAGATCGAGCGGGCGATCCAGCTCCGGGAGAGCCAGGTCGGGAGGGCCCAGGCCGTCATCGCCTCCTGCGAGCCCCTCCTCCAGGAGGCGGAGTCCTACGGGCTCAGCGTGGTCGAGGTTCGCACCCTCCTGCGCCAGGCCCGTGACGTCCTGTCGAAGGGCGATTACGTGGCGGGCCTGACCTTCGCCCGGAACGCGGAGGAGGCGGCCTCCCGGCTCGAGGCGCAGATCGAGGAGGAACGGCGCCGCCGCGGAATCGTGCGCCCCGCGCCCGGCCTCTGCGGGGTGTGCCGCTCCGACGGGCTCACGTTCTACGACGACGGCTGGGGGCGGTGCGCGGCCTGCGGGACCCGCTTCCGGTGGCGCGGCCCCCTCGGGATCCGCGAGCGGCTCAGAGGGCTCCTTGGTACGTAGTCTTGCCCATGTGGCGGAAGAACCCGCGCAGCACGTCCCCGCGGGTCACGATCCCCACGAGTCTGTCCCTCTCGACGACCGGGATCCGGTGGATCTTGTGCTGGACCATCAGGCGGATCGGCCGTTCGAGCGCGTCCTCCGGGGATACGGCGTGGACCTCCTTCGTCATCACGTCGCGCACGAGGCGGTTCTCGACCTCCTTGAAGGCGGCCAGGGCCTCCCGCTCCTTGATGACCTCGACGAAAGAGATGCCGAAGGTAATCTCCGGCGGCATGAGCATCCGCAGCTCCTTGTTCTGCGTCTTCAGCGCCTCGAGGATGTCGACCTCGCTCAGCATCCCGATCATCTTGCCCGAGTCGTCGACCACGGGGCAGCCGCCCACGCTCTCGTCCGCGAGGGTGATCGCCGCCTCCCGCAGGCTCGCCGTGGGCTTGAGCGTGATCGGGTCCTTCGACATCACGTCCCGGACTTTCATGGCCTCTCCCGATGGCCCCGGGGCCTATTTGTAGTGTGCCTCTCCATAGGTTTTTACCCGGCTCCCAGGATGCCTGCGCGATGCCCCGCCCGGACGTCCTGCGCCGCAAGGTCGAGGATATCGACCTGAATCGCGCGACGACGCTTGACGGGCTCGTGCGGGAGATGGAGGCCGGCGGTGGCTTCACCGCGAAGAAGCTCGCCGTGGGCGTGGACATCCTGCGGGAGATGTTCCGTCACCCCGGGTGCGTGACCTTCCTCTCCTTTCCTGCGGCCCTGATGGCCACAGGCGTCCGGGGCGTGCTTCGTCATCTCGTCGAGAAGAGGCTCGTGGACGTGGTCGTCACGACCTGCGGCACGGCGGACCACGATCTCGCACGCGTGTGGCAGCCCTACTATCACGGCGAGTTCGAGATGGACGACGTCGCGCTGCACCGGCTCGGGGTGAACCGCCTTGGGAACGTGCTCGTGCCGAACGAGTCCTACGGGATCGTGCTGGAGAAGCGAGTCCAGCCCATGCTCCAGGACCTGTACGATGCCGGCCGGAGGAACCTGTCCACGAAGGAGCTTTTCTGGGAACTCGGCCGACGCACGGAGAGCCGAGAGTCCCTCCTGTGGTGGGCGTGGAAGAACCGCATCCCGGTCTACGTCCCCGCGCCCTTCGACGGGTCGGTCGGATACCAGCTCTGGTCCTTCTGGCAGGAGCACAAGGACTTCGGGCTCGACCTGTTCCGCGACGAGCAGGACCTGATGGACCTCGTGTACGCCGCGAAGGAGTCCGGGGCACTCATGATCGGGGGCGGCGTCTCGAAGCACCACACGATCTGGTGGAACCAGTTCCGGGACGGGCTCGACTACGCGGTCTACATCACGACCGCGCCGGAGTGGGACGGGAGCCTGAGCGGGGCGCGCGTGCGGGAAGGGATCTCCTGGGGCAAGGTCAAGGAGGACGCACGGCAGGTGACGATCGAGGGAGACGCGTCCGCGTTGCTCCCGTTGATGGTCGGGGCCGCCCTTGTGCGGCCGAAGAAGCGTTCGCGTTGAGCCGGATCACTTGACCGTGTAGTAGCCTGCGGCCTTCTCCCGGGCCCGGCGCTTCACGTATCCCTTGGCCTCGAGTTCCTGGAGCGCGGACAGGACCATGCCTTTGGGGAGCTTGGCCATCTTCGTGATCGCGTCCGCATCCCGCATCTTGTCTTCCGCGGTGGCGCCCGCAGACTTCATCGCGTCGTAGACCTTGTTCGCCCGGTCCGAAACGTCCTCGAGGGCCATGCACCCGTCTCCCGTGCGCGGGCGGGAACTCGACAGGATGTTAAATAAGCTTGCTCCATTCGATTCGCGATGGCCCGCGTCGGCGCATGCAAGGATCGTCTGGCAGAGGCGATCGCGCGTTTCGGCCGCGTGCCCATCGAGAAACGCACGGTCCAGGTGGATGCCGGGCATCCGGTCTTCCGACGCAACGAGCGGTCCCCGTTCTGGTCGGCTGGCGGGCTCATCCATGACGGCCAGGGCCGCGTCCTGCTCCTGCGGCATGTCCCTGCGAAGGGCTGGGGCGACGCGTGGCTCACGCCCGGAGGCCGGCTCGAGGAAGGCGAGACCGTCCTCGATGGCCTGCGGCGGGAGGTGCGGGAGGAGGTGGGCCTCGAGCTTCGGGAGCCGTTGCTCACTCGGATCATCCAGCAGAACCTCACAGACGGGGAGCGGGTCCGCCACGGGTACTTCGCGCAGTTCGTGGCCCGCGCGACATCGACCAATCCGCAACCGGGGGCCGATGTCCGCGAGACGCGCTGGTTTGACGCGCTCCCGGACAACATGGCTTTCCGGGACGACTACCTGGAAGACTTCTCGCGCATGGTCTCCCGCCGTCGGCCCGAGCCGCAAGCTTATAGCGAATCGTTCGATTCCCGCAGGTAGGCATGGCCTCCCGGAAGCCCGCCCTCCTCGTGGTGGACCTGCAGAACGACTTCTGCCCGGGAGGCTCCCTGGCGGTCCCCGAAGGGGACGCCGTGGTGCCGAAGGCGAACCGAGCCGTCGAGATCTTCGAGAGGCGCGCCCTTCCGATCCTTGCGACGCGAGACTGGCATCCCCGGGAGACGAAGCACTTCAAGGAGTTCGGCGGTGCTTGGCCTCCTCATTGCATCCAGGGGACCAAGGGCGCCCGTTTCCACCCGGCCCTCCGATTGCCAAAGGGGGCGCTCGTGATGTCGAAGGGCATGGATCCCGAGCAGGACTCCTATTCCGGGTTCCAGGCCTTCAGCGCCAACGGACGCGATTTGGAATCCGTAATCCGGGATCTGGGCATCGACGAGCTGTTTCTCTGCGGTCTCGCGACGGACTACTGCGTCCGCGCCACCTCTCTCGATGCGAGGCGGAGAGATCTCCGTGTCCGGGTCCTCGAGGACGCGATTCGCGGTGTCGACGTGAAGCCGGGCGACTCCGAGGGCGCCGTGAAAGAGATGCGTCAAGCGGGTGTCATCTTTACAGAAACCCGAGGCATGGCAAAGCTGCTGCCACCTCCGTGAGTTCGCCATCGTTCCGCAGCGGTGCTACACTCATGGTTCGGTTGGGTGGAGCAGTCGGGTCCGATGCTCGCAACACCAGGCGGCTCCACCCTCTCTATCGGGAGAGGATTCACATCACTCTCTCATCGAGAGGCATGCGAAACCGGCAATCGCAATCCCGGAATGCGAGCCATGATTATCCTGGAAACGCAGGGCCGCCATCTACGCCACTTTCACTCTAAGACAACATGCCGAAGATGAATGCCTCCAGAGGCCTGAGCTCGACCTTGCGCGCGAATAACAGCAGCACGAGCGTCTTGTCGGAACCCCAAAAAAGCCCTATTAGATCTGCGCATCCCGAATGCTCAGCTCTCTGCCCGGTTCTCGTTGGCGAAGCAGCGCAGCCGCGTTGAAATGGGATTGTCGCCCTACACTCATTCTGTTCGGCGTATGCCGCACTGACAGGGCATAGCTCAGTCCGCCTCGCCCCAATGGCCAGGGATGTGCTTCTCGATCTGTGACTCGCTGGCCGGGATGCCCCATCAGCTTTATGGGTTTCGAGGAGATTCCGACCGTTCGGAGGGAGTTGTTGGGATTTCACTGGGAGTGGCTTGTCATTCATCGGACTGAGCCCAATCTCGCGATCCGCATGTTCGAGTTCACTGGCTTCCCTGCGAAACGAATCGTTCCCGGGCTCACGTTCGGGGAGGCGCTCGAGCTGCTTGACGAATACATGTCCGACGGGCAGGACGCCTCAGCGGGATGCGACTTTGAGGGTTGGACTATGGTGAGGGGCAGCGCCGTCCTCGCGGGCAAGTCGGTGGTCGAAGCGGCTCAGTTCTTCGGTGCCGACGTGTGTCTCGCGTACGCGGAATCCACGACGTGGGTGCTCGGGATGGAATACGGTCGTCCCGATGGGAGCCTACGAACTCGGACCTTTGGCACGGGGGGAGATCCGACCAACGTAGGCGTGGCTCAAGTGCGGGACGCCGCCGGCAAGGTCGTTGGCTGGAATTTGACGCCGAAAGCTGTCATCGGGCCGGATGGTACCGCGCGGCCTCCGGACCAAACGGGGCAGGAGGAGACGCAAGGGGGCCCGGTCGCTGGAGAGCCCACGGACGTCGTAATTTCAGATGACGCGAAACTTCCCCGTGTCTTTACGGCGATCGGTGTACCCGTTGAGCGCGTGGAAACACACTACGGCGGCACCTTCGACTACCGTCGAAACATTGAAGTTCCCGGCCCCGGCGCACGCGACAAGGCGTTCACCTTCTACGGCCTCGGCGACGCTCCTGCGCCAAGAAAGGCGCCTGCCCCGAAACGGGGTCGGCCCGGCTTCTTCCGTCGCCTTTTCAAGGGTTGATTTCAACTTCGACCGCTCGGTGGCGAACGACGCGCCTGGGCTGCCCACGCGTTTGGGCCGTCTGGCAGCTGGGCCGAGGCCCGGAAAGGCATCGCTTGGGGGCCATGTGTGTGGAAGGCGCCCCGACGATAGTCGCTTCGACACAGCATGGCGGCGACACGCTGGGTTCCGGATGTCCTTTCTTCAGCCCATGTCGGAAATGTGTCGCGGGCTATGTCGCCATTCTCTCCTGCCCGATGGGGATTGCCATCCTAATTAACCCGGAAGAACCGTATGGAGTCCGATAATCGAGAGTGGGTCCGGGATCACTTGAGGGAACTTGGGTACCGGAGCGAATCCCATCTCGTGGACGACGCGATCCGCGTGCTGAGATCGACCAGGAAGAGCTCCAAGAAGGAGCGGTGACTGTGAAGGAGACCATTCTGGAGGGAATGGACAGGCCTCGCAGACGAGGCTCTCAGGGGCACCGTCGAGGGCAGTTTCGCCCCCCTTCCCATCTGTTTGAAGTACCCGATAGATATAGAGCAAAGGTGCCTAGAATGGGCGCGGCCTCACGGGGATCTGGCTCATCTGTGGGTGGGTCCCGTGTGACTCGGATTTCGTCTGAGGAGCTCCTTGGCGCTCTGAACGAGATTGAACGGAAGTTCGCCCCCGAGAGGCTCTTCGTGGCAGGCAGAATCGAGTTTCCATTGCCCCACCCGCGAGTCGCGATCATTGGCACCAGAACGCCATCCGCCGAGGGGCTGAGGATTGCCTCAAGGCTTTCCAAGACGCTCGCACAGAAAGAGGTCATCATCGTGAGCGGGCTTGCACGCGGGATCGATACTGCAGCTCACACTGCGGCGATTGAGGCGGGCGGAAGGACGATCGCCGTCCTGGGAACCCCCCTCTCTCAGACCTACCCACGCGAGAACGCCGACCTCCAATCCCTCATCATGAAAAGCCATCTAGCAGTCAGTCAGTTCGATGAGGGGCGTCCGGTGCGGCCACAGAATTTTGTCGTTCGAAACAGGACCATGGCCCTGATTGCGGATGCGTCAGTGATCGTAGAGAGCGGCGAAGGCGGTGGCTCGCTCCATCAAGGGTGGGAAGCATTGCGCTTGGGGCGACCCCTTTTCATCCACACCCGGGAGTTCAACAAGCCGGGACTTGAATGGCCGCGGGAGATGGCTAAGTACGGTGCCGTCGAATTCAAGGAGCCCAGCGACATCCTCGACTTCATTCCCAGCGCGGAGCTCAACCTTGCCGTCGCTGCGTTTAACTCGGCTTGACTTTGCCTCCCTCCTCAGCTACACCCCCCATGAGGGAGGAGGGGTCGGCAAGCAATCCCGCGACTTGATGCGTGCTTTGAAGGGCGGACGAGTGACCGGCTCGCCTCCGACGCCATTCTCGAGCACGATCGCTGACTTCATGGTGAGCAATGCCGCCGCGCTGGAACCTGTCACCTCCTTCCTCAGCCCCAATGCGGTGCTTGTTCCCGTTCCCAAGAGTGCCTTGTGGAAGAAGGGATCCCTCTGGATCCCCGACCAACTCGCAGGTTCGATGGTCCAGGTCGGCCTTGGAGAGCGAGTGGCCCATCTGTTGGTGCGGACTGAGGCGATACCTAAGGCGGCCACAAGCATTTCCTCCAACAGGCCGACCCCGCTCAGGCACTATGAGACACTCGCTGTCCAGAAGGATCTCATGCCAATCCCAGAGATTGTTCTGGTCGATGATGTCGTTACGAGCGGCGCTGCACTACTGGGCTCTGCGAACAGGCTTCTTGAATCGTACCCAACCACTCCAATCGGAGGATTCGCTGCAATCAGAACCATAAGCGATTCGTCTCTGTTCGAGAAAATCACTCACCCCGTCGTCGGATCGATTACACTCCGCTCGAACGGTCTCTGCCGTCGCCAACCGTAGCCGGAACGAGGCGACGAACGCGTCGCGGAACGCCGAATCGGGGGAATTCACCCAGCTCAGTCGTCGTATTTGGGGAACTTCACCTTGAGCCTGTCCACGGTCGTCTGCCACGCTGGCGTTGTGGGCTGGCATACTGTGTTCTGGTTCCCGAACATCCCGATTTCGTGGATGGCCTCGTTCAGCGTTACGGTTTGCAGCCAGCGTACCGGGACGAAGTACTCTGAGCGTTCCAAGTCGTCCTGGGACTCCCTGAGGTAGTGGCCGCGCTTGGCCACCGCGAGGATTGGCGACTCCCCCTCCAGCGTCTTCACCTTAAACTCTCTCGCGGGCTGCCGCGATCCAGTCACGCGACCAACCCCTACGAATCCAATACCGGGTACCTTGACCCAGATGCGGTCGTTGAGGCTGAGAGCTTGGAGTGTCCTGCTATACCAAGCGCCCCCGCCGCCAGAGATGAAACCGAATTCCCGAGCGTCCTCCCAGGATCTCGTGTCGCTGTCGCCAAATGAAACGTAGAATTCCCCATTCCACTGCGCATTCTCTCCGCCCGAGGTCGCGGTAGCGACCTGTGCAACGGGGTCGACCAACCACGCTCGACTCAGGAACTGTTCCGAGCCGTTGGTGAACACTTGGAAGAAGAGTACGTTGACATGGATACCCCTTTCGCGAAGGTAGTTGACGATACGCTCGGTGCTCTCGTCCAGGTAGGACGCCACGACGACGACCTGGTGATTCTTATTGAGATCGTCCTCGACAATCTCGTGTCCGAAGCGCTGCCTGAAGGCATCGTCGAGACTCTGGCCCCCTGTGAAGCGTGCATATATCTCTGCGACGTCCTCGCCTTGGAGTTTCGCGACCCAACTCGCGTAATCCAATGCCTGTGCAACCACGTCGCGGGGTGTGCGATCCCTCTTGAGTTCAATGAGGACCAGTGAGCAGTCGGGCGCAATCGCGAGGAGGTCCACGGCCCCGCCCGATTCCGTCTTCACTTGGCGCCCAATCAACATCCATTCCTCAGCCAGGATTCTCGGGTTGGCGACAATCATGTCTTCCAGCAATTGCTCATCCTCGAGGATGGATTTGTCGAGTGGCTGAGGTTGGGGCGCGACCTTCCAAACGGCATGATGGACGGGCATGTCAGCATCCCTGAGGCGACTGTCGTGCGGGTGAGCAGCAAAAAAGGCTGTGGAGTGGGAATCAGCACTGAGAAGCTTCCGACGAGCGAGTCGCATGGGGGTAAGCCACGATCTGAATGCGCGGAAGAAATCAGGCCGCCCGGCGGCGATTGCTCGCCGACAAGCCCGGGCGGCGTTGTGGAGGGATGCTTGTGGGACGCTGATGGCAAGTGTGAGCCATAGCTCTTCGCCTACTCGCTTGGGACTAACTGATTATGGCCCGACCACAGGATCGATCCGGGGGCAAGTTCATCGTGGAGTGGAATCGTTGCGCCTGAGCAGGGAACCGAGGAAAGCGAGTGCCAACCCGGCGACCACAATGCCGCCGATGATTTCGCCGAGATCTGGTCCAGAGCGACTGGACCCAGTACCCTTTGCGCCTCGCATGTACTCGTACCCTGTAAGTGTCCCCTTCTCAGTGTTACAAGAGACGCAAGCCGGCCATAGGTTGCGGTAGTAGCCAGTACCCCCGCGGGACAGCGGGACACTATGGTCTACTTCCCATGCGCCGCGTTCCCCAATACAGCCGTAGTTACTCCAGGCGAGTAGCTTGCCGCAATATCGGCAGTGGCCATCCGTCTTGTCGAAGATGTCGCCGAGAGACGCTTGGTCGTATCCGTCGCTCATCACCCCTACCCCTGAGTCTTCGATGTGTCTGAGAGCATCTTGATGATCGCCACCGCGCCAACGGCAGCGACCGCGCCGAGTGCAAAACCGGCAACCAACTCGCCGAGATCAACGGGTTCTCCCTCGTCTTTGAGCTGGTCCCCAACATCCTCGAGGCGCTCTTCGAGGCGCCCGTAGCCGTTTCGCTGGAGCTGGTCACGCGCCCTCTTCAGGAGCTGCCACTCTTCTTCGCTGACGCGTACCATCTTTGTCTTCGCCATGGAATCGACCTCCGGCATGCCCTCAATGCGTCGTGACAATCGACATCCCCATCGGCAGTTGCACGCGTACCTCGCGAGCCGTTATGATGTACACGACGGTCGTGACCACGAATGCGACGACCGCGAGGATTGCCAGGACCACGTAAGCATCCATAGTACAGGCGTAAACGCGCGTATACACTTAAGCCTTCCGGAGTCAATCCAGCTACAATCCAACCAGTGGAAAGCGCCATCGGGCTTAAATCAACAGAACCTGCGGAGAGCAGATTCATCCGTGTCAGCACAATGAGTCCTAGATCGGCAGTTCTTGGAGGTCCAAGAGGAAGCTACTAAAGCTGGGGACGGCGACGGCGGCTTGGGCCTGGTTTATCACCCGATTGAGCCACTCGCGCCTCTTCGGATCTTCAGCGAAGTCTGAGACGACTATGAGCATGTAGTCGTTGGGTGCGTTCCCTAGCACTCTGTTCGTATGATCCGCCCGACGGCGCAAGTCCTCCAAGACTCCATAGACCCTTTCTTCACCGATTCCGCCCACGGCATTCTCGACATAATAGAACCGACGTCCGGGCCAAAGTCTCGATCTTATCACAGCGTGAAAGGAGATGCCAGTCGGCTTACCATTCACAATAATCATGGGATAGCGTTGGACCTCGAAGTCCGGAGCTGAGTGCTCGTTCTCTAGCTTGAGGAATACAGCGGTCTCAATGAGGGTTGAGAAGAGGCTTCTCTCCTCTGGTGTGGGCGTCCCTCGCATCCTCGACAGAATGATCGTTCCGAGTCCCGCCTGCTCTGTGCGCACCGCTGGGCGGGCTATCTCTCCCGCGCCTGGAGTTTCCCGTCGAGGAGCGCGCGTTCCGGCAATTTCTCCCGTAATTCCCCCTGGAAGGGCAAATTTCGTCAGGTAGGGAAGGACCCACACGAAGATCAGAAGAGCAACTAGCCCGATTGTCGTCACATCAACTGGATAGCCGGGGAAAGAGCTCCGAACCCCTAGTAGAAACAGGATGAAAATAGAAAAACCCAGACGGATGCCCCACCAGTAAGCCCTCGTGGGCGCGTAAGGGTCTGGTGGATCCTCCATGGGTCACCCCGGTAGGGAATCAGATGAGACGGCTTGACCCTTTCCGGTCGAAGTGAGAACGCCTACGGTGTACTCATCACGGCATGTCTGGATCGGTACCGCGTCATGGCTCTGCGGGAAATGTCGGACAGGCGTCGCAGGCCATTTCGTCGGTTTCGCTTCTCTGGGACCAAATGGCATCCTAATTAACGGCAAAGAACCCGCGTTTACATACACTTAAATATCGTGATTGCCATACGAATGTCAGACAAAACCAGCACTCACGTCGGACGCGAAGTTGGGCCCATCATGCCGCAAGAATCGGAGCGAGTGACGATTCGGATCCCGCCGGAGAAGATCCAGGCGCTCCAGCAGCTCGTGAAGAGCGGCGAGTACTCCACGATCTCCGACGCGATTCGCTCGGCGATCGACCGCTTCATCGACATCCAGTTCGCTCCAGATTACATCCGCAAGTTGATGATCGAGCTGCCGAAGGGGAACGTGGTGGACCTCCAGCAGCTCGTGAAGTCGGGCGACTCCGTGTCCGTGGAGGACGCGGTCCGCAACGCGGTCCGGGAGTACGTCCGCCGCCGGCTCCACAAGGCCATCGAGGGAGCCGAGCGCTAGGTACGATGGCGTCGCGCCTCAGATGCGCGCGACACGGCGCGGCCGACCGCCACCGGCCGGACCAGGGATGGGAACCAGGGATGGGCCTCGAGACCGCGACCCGGACGGGCAATCAGTCCTTCCTCGACTCCTTCGCCTTCGGCCAGCCCAAGGTCCTCGTCCTCGGCTGCGGCGGTGGTGGCGGCAATTCCGTGGCCCGCCTGCACCGCCTCGGGATTCACGGCGCCCGCACCGTCGTCGTGAACACGGACGCCGTGCACCTCGACTCGATCCAGGCGGACCGCAAGGTCCTCATCGGCGCCGGCCTCACCCGCGGCATGGGCGCAGGCGGCCGTCCGGAGGTCGGCGAGCGGTGCGCGGAAATCGCGGAACACGAACTCCGGAATCAGATCGGGGACGCGGACCTGACCTTCATCACCGTCGGCCTGGGCGGCGGCACTGGGACCGGCATTGCGCCCTACCTCGCGGAGCTGGCCCAGGCCGCGGGAAGCGTCGTGATCACGATGGCGACGACGCCGTTCAAGGCGGAGCGCGGCCGGATGCGGAACGCGATTGAAGGAATCCAACGCTTGAAGCCCGTCTCGGACTCCCTTGTCGTCTTGGACAACAACCGCCTCCTCGACCTGGTTCCGAACCTTCCCGTCGAGCAGGCGTTCGCGGTGATGGACCATCTCATCAGCGAGGTGATCAAGGGCGTCACGGAATCGATCACCCTGCCCTCCCTGATCAACCTGGACTTCAACGATGTACGGACGATCCTCCAGGGAGGCGGCACCTCCACGATCTTCTACGGAGAGAATGCGGAGGACGACCCCGCGAAGCTCGTCTCGGAGACCCTGGACAATCCGCTCCTCGACGTGGACTACCGGGGCGCCCGCGGGGCCCTCATCCACATCAGCGCGGGCCCGGGCCTGCGCCTGCGCACGGCCCACGAGGTCGTCGAAGGCCTGACGGCCCGCATGCGCGCCGACGCCAACGTGATCTTCGGCGTGCGGGTCGACCGGAAGTTCGAGGGGATCATCCGTGTGCTCACGATCATGACCGGGGTGCGCTCACCGATCCTCGAGGCGGTCTCCGAGCCCGTGTCCCTCACCGAGGATCCGACGATGGCCCTCGTCGAGGAAGCAATGCCTCTCCCGCATCCGTCGCACTCGCACCGACCCTGACGATCCCCATCCCGGAGGGCGCGGCCTCAGAGGCAACGCTGCGTCGCGCTTCCGCGGGCGATGGGTCCGCTCACGCTTGGGGCGGCGGAGGCATCAGAGGCGCCACCGGCGCCGCCTGCGCCGAGTCCTGCTCGAACACCTGGGTGAGGTCCTTGGGCTTCAGCCGCACGCGGATCGTCTCGGGCTTCGGCTTGACCAAGTTCCAGCCCGCCTTCGTGATCATGCCGCCCGCGATCGCCATCGCGAAGAACATCCCGATCGTCAGGAGGACGATGGCCACGGGCAGGAGAATCCCACCGAGGTCGAAGTTGATGTTTAGGGCGGAGCTCGGGTCCCCCATGCTCACGCCGGACCGCGTGCCGGTCGTGTTCACGTCCGCCTGGGCGAAGGCCCTCGACTCGCGGTTGTCCGAGTTGCGGACGATGAGGCTGACCTGGTACGGCCCCGGGTTCGCATACGTGTGCGGCCCGGGACTCGGCCCGGACGCCTGCGCCCCATCCCCGAAGTCCCATTCCCAGGAGACGAGGTTCCCCGATCCCGCCTGCGAGGTGTCGACCACGTTCAGGCTCAGGCCGTTGCTGTTCCAACCGAACGAAGCCGTCGGCGCCTGTCCCTGCGTGGTCTGCGGCATCTGTCCCTGCAGGAAGTCCCCCGGGTTCTGCGAGAGGGCCAACGCCTGCGAGAACGTGAAGATCAGGAGGCCGAGGCCCAACGCGAGCACGCCGAGTCCGAGGAGAAGCTCCACGAGGTCCCGCTTCACAAGGCTCACCGGCTCGCCGACGGCCGGGGCCACCTTAAAGGAAAGGTCGCGGTTCTCACATTCGAGAATGGTTTTCCGGTCGGCTCAGCCGCGGAAGGTGGGGCGGGCGCTGAGCAGCTTCGGCTCCGACAGCGGGCGGAAGGGCCGCCCCATCGTCTCCGTGGCGAGGATCCTCCGCACCTCGTCCGTGCTCATGTCCTTCTGGGCCTTCGTCGACCGCACGCGCACGTTGAGCGTGCCGGACTCGATCTCCCTCTTCCCGACGACCGCGATGTAGGGCACCCATTCCTTCTCCGCGCGTCGGATCTTCTTCCCCAGGGTGTCGTTCGTGTCGTCCACGTCCACCCGGACGCCCTCGAATTTCCCCGCGAGGGCCTTCGCGGCCTCGAGCTGGTCTTCGCTCACCGGGAGGATCCGCAGCTGGGTCGGCGAGAGCCAGAGCGGGAGCATGGGCGGCCGGCCCGCCTTGATGTCCGCGGCCGCCTTCTCCAGGAACGCGTAGATCACCCGCTCGATCGCGCCGCTCGGGGACAGGTGGAGGATGAGGGGGTGCCGCTTCTCCCCCTTCTCGTCCGCGAAGGTGATCCCGAAGCGCTTCGCGTTCTCCGTGTCGATCTGGTCCGTGGTCAGTGCAGCGGCCTTTTCGTTCGCGTCGACGAAGTTCCACTCGTACTTCATCACGTAGTAGAAGAACTGCTCGGACCACATCTCCACGAGGAGCGGCTTGCCCCATCGCTTTGCGTAGGCCTGGACGAACTCCCCGTGCTCCTTCCAGAACGGTTCCGTGACGCGCATGCCGACCTCGAAATCGGCAGGCATGGAGAAGCCCGCGTCCTGGAGGAGCTTCCAGGCGACCTCGAAGCGGACCATCATGTGGGCCTTCGCCTGCTCGAGGTCCGCGCAGAGCGCGTGGCAGTCGGGCATCGTGAAGGCCCTCAGGCGCCGCAGGCCCGCGAGCTCGCCGCGCTGCTCCGCGCGGAAGGAATAGCGGGTGAGCTCGTAGAGCGGGAGAGGGAGCTGCTTGTAGGAGAGGACCATGTCCTTCATGATCAGGAACTGCCCGAAGCACGCGCTGAACCGTAGGAAGGCCTTCTTGTTCGGCGTCTGGACGACGTACTGGCGCGCGGGGAAGCGGTTCAGGTACGACTTGAGGGCGGGGTGCTCGAAGTCGTACATGACCGGGCACTCGACCTCCATGGCCCCGTACTCTCGCACGCGCTGCCCGACGAACTCCTCGAGGAGCCCCTTTACGAGCCGCCCCTTCGGGTAGTAGCGCAGGTTGCCCGGGTCCGAGCCCGGCTCGTAATCGACCAGTTCCTGCTCCTGCATGAGGCGGACGTGGGGAGGCTCCTCCTTCACCTCGCGGGACTTCGCCATCTCGTACTGGGCGAACGTCCGGAGGCGGTCGTGGCCCATGAAGTCGAACCCCGTGACCTTGCCGCCCTCGATGGAGAGGGGATGGAGCTCGCCCTTCGTGTCGAGGATAAACCACCGGGAGACGAGCTTCTGCTCCGCCTTGACCGCCTCGGAGACCTCCTCCTTCGCCTCGCCGGCCGCGGTCGCCTCCGCGACGATCTCGCGGGAGAGCTCGCTGAGGGGATGTCCCTTCACGCTGACCTTGAAGGACTTGTAGTATCCGAAGGGCGAGGCGTGGACGTCGTAGCCGCGCTTGACGAGCTCGGCCTCGAGGGCCGCGAAGATCGCCTGGGCGGGCCCGGGGCCTGCGAGGTCCGAACTCAGGTGCGCGTAGGGATAGAGCGCGACGCGCTTCGTGTGGACCTGGCCCGCCACGTCCTCGATGTTCCTCGCGGCGGCGAGGGCGGCCCCCTTCGGGTCCTTCTCGTCCCGCTTCTCCGCACTGATGAAACAGACGAGGGCCTCCTCGACGCGGCCGCGACGCTTCGACTCGGGTACCTCGCCGAGGGCCTTGAGGGCTTTCCCGGTGACCTCATACTCGAGGAAGTCCACATGGAGGAAGAGGACGCGCATGCGGCCCCGCCTTATCCTTCGAAGGTATAAATCATCTGCCCAGGAGCCCGGGCCAACCGGTCACGCTGAAATAGGTTCGGGACGATGGGCCCCGGGATGGCGGACCGGGCGAAGGTCTGGCGACACAAGGCGGGGGAGCTCCTCCTCGACCGCACGCGCGTGATGGGCGTGCTCAACGTGACCCCGGACTCCTTCTCCGACGGCGGGCGCTACTTCCGGCCCGAGGACGCGATCCGCCGCGGGCTCGAGCTCGCGGAGCAGGGCGCGGACCTCATCGACCTCGGCGGCGAGTCCACCCGTCCGAAGGCAGAGCCCGTCCCCGCGGAGGAGGAATGGCGGCGCGTGGCCCCCGTGCTCGAGGCCCTGGCCCGCACGTCCGACATCCCCGTCTCCATCGACACCCGCAAGCCCGAGGTCGCCGCGAAGGCGATCGAGGCGGGCGCGGTCATCGTGAACGACGTGAGCGGCCTGCGGGATGCGCGCATGCTCCCCTTGCTCGTCCAATCCCATGTCGGCGTCGTGATCATGCACATGCAGGGGGAGCCCGCGACGATGCAGGACCATCCGCGGTATGCGGACGTCGTACGGGAGGTCCGGACCTTCCTCGAGGCCCGCGCCCGGGAGGCGATCGGAGCGGGGATGCCGCCCGAAGCGGTCGCCCTGGATCCCGGGATCGGGTTCGGCAAGAGCCTGGAGGACAACCTGGATCTCCTGCGCCACTTGGACTTCCTGGCCGGCCTCGGCCACGCCGTGGTCGTTGGCGTCTCGCGGAAATCCTTCCTGGGCAAACTCGGGGCGGGAGAGGCGGGGGAGCGGCTCGCGGGAGGTATCGCGGCGGCCACGATGGCCGTCGCACGCGGGGCCCACGTGATTCGATCCCATGACGTTCTCGACACGGTCCGGGCCATGCGTGTCGTAGATGCGATCCTTGAACGACGGTGAGTTCACGGACGTGCCCGCGGCCGACCTTCCGTGAAAACCTTTATGACCCCGAAGGCATTGGTTCTGTAATGGTATCCCGCAAGGCGATGGCGGCGGTCTTCGACGATTACAAGGACATCGTCATCGCCACGGTCTGTTCTCACTCCTCGCTGCAGATCTTCCACGGGGCCCGCCTGGAGGGGTTCCGCACCCTGGGCATCGCGATCGGCGAGCAACCGCGGTACTACGACGCCTTCCCCCTGGCGAAGCCGGACGAGTTCCTCCTCGTGGACTCCTACAAGGAGATCGCGGACCGCGCGGACGAGTTCGTCGCCCGCCAGGTCGTCACCGTCCCCCACGGGTCCTTCGTGGAATACATGGGGGCGGACACCTTCGCAAAGCTCCGAGTCCCGACCTTCGGGAACCGCGAGGTCCTGAACTGGGAGACGGACCGGGAGAAGCAGCGGCAGTGGCTCACCTCCGCGGGGGTGAACATGCCCCTGAAGATCGAGCGCCCCGAGGACATCGACCGCCCCGTCTTCGTGAAGTACTACGGAGCGAAGGGGGGCCGCGGCTCCTTCATCGCGAAGAACAGGGACGAGTTCAAGGCCGCGATCAAGCCCGGCATGAAGTACGCGATCCAGGAGTACGTCGTGGGCACGCGGTACTACCTGCAGTTCTTCTACAGCCCCATCGTGGACGGCGGGTACCGCCTGCCGAAGGGCTCCCTCGAACTCCTCGGGATCGACCGCCGCGACGAGGCGAACATCGACGAGATGTACAAGCTCGGGGCCCAGGAGCGCCTGCGGGAGCTCGACATCTACCCGACCTTCGTGGTCACGGGGAACATGCCCGTGGTCCTCCGCGAGTCGTTGCTCCCGAAGGCCTTCGAGATGGGCGAGCGGACCGTGGCCCGGTCCATCGACTTGTTCGGCGGGATGATCGGCCCCTTCTGCCTCGAGACGATCGTCACGGACCAGCTCGAGTTCAAGGTCTTCGAGATCTCCTCGAGGATCGTCGCCGGCACGAACCTCTTCATCTCCGGGTCACCCTACGCGGACATGCTCGAGCCCGGGATGTCCACGGGCCGACGCATCGCGCGGGAGATCCGCGTGGCCCAGAAGACCGGCCGCCTGGGCGAGATTCTCTCCTGAGGGAGGCGCTCGGAGGGAATCAGCGGCGACAAGCGCGGGCAAACGCTTTTATGGCCTGTGCCGGCTCGGCCCGCGTCCATGGTGGAGATCGACACCACCACGACGGTGGTCATCGTCGTCGGGATCGTGCTCGCCATCCTGACCTACTTCGAGCTGAAGTACCTCCGGAAGTCCTCCCGCGTCCGGCGGCTCCGCGGGGCGAAGAGCGACACCGAGGTCCCGGACCAGGCGCACAACGCCCTCATCACGACGAAGGCGATCGTCGACACCATGGGTCGAGGGGGCATCCGCAGCGACGAGGTCGACCGGCTCATGCGGGAGGCCCAGATGGCGTACGACCGCCGGAACTACCGCGTGACGCTCGACCTGACCGCCCAGGCGAAGACCCGCCTCATGTCCCTCAAGGGCGCGCAGGCCGCGAAGGGGGACCTGGCGAAGCTCGAGGCCTCCCCGGGCACCGGGGCGGCGGAGCCCACGACGAAGGAGGTCCTTCAGAAGGAGTTCCCCGCGAACATGGCTCCCTCCCGTTTCGCGATCTCGGTCGCGGAGTCCTCGATCGCGCTCGGTCGGAGCGACGGGCGCGATGTGGCCTACGCGGAGAGTCTCCTCGCCTCGGCGAAGTCCCGGTTCGAGGCCCAGGACTACTCCGGCGCGCTGAGCCTGGCCCGCCAAGCGGACAAGAGCACCCGCGAGGAGGGCACGGCCGCCGGCGCACCGCCATCGCCACCGACCGCCCCCGTGACTCCGGCGCCCGTCGCGCCGGTGGCCACCGTGGGGAAGTCCGCATGCCCCTCCTGCGGGGCCTCGCTCAAAGCCGGGGACACGTTCTGCCGCAAGTGCGGCGCGAAGGTCGTCCTCACGGCCTGCCCCAACTGCGGCGCCGAGTTGCTGGGAGACGACATCTTCTGCCGGAAGTGCGGGACGCGGACCGAACGTTGAGTCCCGTCGCTACATCGCACGTCCGCCTGGTAATCATCCCACGGATAAACCTTAATACGGGAAGCCTCCCATCCCTCACACAATGGCGATGGGTACTGACATGGAACAAGCCCTGACGGCCCTCTACGGCGAGGACCAAGTCGCCGCCGTCATTACCCTCAAGGTGGACACGAAGGAGGCGGACCGAATCGCCACGGAGATCGCGAAATTCGACGTGATCCAGGACGTGTTCCTGGTCACGGGGGACACGGACATCGTCGCGAAGGCCCGCTTCAGGAACTACAAGGGCCTCAAGGACTTCGTCCTCACGAACCTCGCGCCGATCCCGGGGATCAAGGACACGAAGACCTTGATGGTCGTGACCACGTACAAGGAGAGCGGACAGGCGAGGGCGCAAAGTTGAGGGCAAAGAGCGGGGCCTGGAGGTGGAACGATGGACAGCGAAACGAAGCTCAAACAGATTATGGACGTCCTCGATTCAATTTCCGAGGACACCTCCGTCCCGCGCAACATCCGGCGCGGGGCCGCCGACGCGAAGGCTCGGCTCGCGAAGAAGACGGAGGCGCTCGACCTGCGGGTCACGAGCGCGATCATGATCATGGACGACCTGGCAAATGACCCGAACATCCCCCTCCACGGACGCACGCTCATCTGGAACGTGATCTCCCAGCTGGAGACCGTGACGAAGAGTTAAGGGGCTCACGTCCGATCTCGGTCCGTGGCGGGGACCGAGACTCTGGCCTTGTTCGTGCTGATTCCCTCAGCCACGAGCGCGGCGGCCTGGGTCGTACTGTGGCGTTCCGCGGAAGCGATCCGGAATGGTCTTCCCGTGGAGGCGCCCGCGCCCTCGAGGGGGCGAGTTGTCACCGCCGGGGCCGTGGCCACCGCTCCGGTCGTCCTCGGAATCCTGCTTTGGTGGATCTCCCAGCCCTACCCCGAATCGCTCGAGGGGGCACGGGGCCTGTTCGCGCCGATGGAGGTGGATTTGTTCTTCACCGCAACGATCGCGTTTGCCTGGGCCGCGGTCAGCGCGACCCTGTCAAGCACCCTGATCTTCCGTGCGCGGATGAGGAGCGTCCTCGGTGCGGACTTCGGCCGCGTCCTCCCCCTCACAGTCGTCCCTTCACGGGCGTGGTCTTTGCGCTGATACTCGAGTTCCTCCTGCTGGGGATCTTCGACGGCCAGCTTACAACGGGTGCGAACTCGATTGACATCACCAAGGTCGACGCCACAGCCTCGGCCTTCACCGCCTTCGGTGTCGCCCTCGCGGCGTTTCCCGTGGCTGCGTGGGTCTCCAACCGTGTGCGGCGTTTGTCGCCCGCGGACTATCCGAGAGCCCTGGTCGTCATGGTCGCGGGCGAACTCCCCGCCCTGTTCGGGCTGGTCCTCGTTTTTCTCGCCCTGGGCTCCCTCCCAGCGCACTGAGCGAATGGGAAAAATACCACCGCGGCTCTGGCGGGGGTGCGCGAGGCTAGTCTAGCGGTAGGACAGAAGCTTCCCAAGCTTCTAACGCGGGTTCGACTCCCGCGCCTCGCATCCCGCCGAGGCTTCGCTCCCTCGCGGGTCGGATCCGACGCATTGCGGTAGACGGGCCGGTCCTCACGAGATGATCCTGAGGTTCCGTTCCAGGAGCGCCATCTCCTTCTCCGGGAGGCCTTCCGGCGTAACGGAAATCAGGAAGATGGCTCTTCGTTGCACGACGAGCTCGTTCACGTGCTCGACGAACAACAGCGTGTTCCGGAACCCGCTTCCCGAGACGAGGGTCTCCAGTCCGTCCAGCAGAAGCACGCCCCGGCCGTGGTTCTCCTCCACGAACCGCTCGACGGCCCGGGATAACGGCGCGAGGGCGGTGGGGCTATAGACATCCATGCCGGGTTTGTGACCGAGCCCCAGGATCCGCACGCCCCCAAGGCCTGGCTCCCGGCGGACTCGCTCCAGGGGTTGGCGGGTGATGAGGAGCGCCGGGACGTTCTGTGCGGCGAGCGCCGTGAACACGCGATAGCTGAGGTCTGGCCTGCGCTCCTTCGCGAGATAGGATTGCCCTTCCTCCACGCCCGGAGGCAAGGTGACGCGTCGAGTTCCCCCGGCCGAGGGGGCGGTCCGGAGCCTCTCGAGGGCGCGGGTCCGCCGCTGGAGTTCCTCATCATCGGGGTTGCGCCGGAGGGCCTCGGAATAGGATCGGAGGGCGTCCTCGTCCCGCCCCATCTCCAGAAGGACGTCCCCCCGCTCCATCCAGACGTCCCAGTCGTTCGGGGCAGCCTCCACGAGCCGGTCGAAGGTCTCCAGGGAGTCCTTGAGGTCCCCCCGCTCTCGGAGGAGCCGCCCGCGGTTGAGGAGGGCGGCCGCGTTCCGGGGTTCGAGCCGAAGGACCAGGTCGAGGCCGGCGAGAGCCTCCGGCTTCTTCCCCGCCCTCCGGAAGGCGACGGCCCGGCCGAGGAGCGCGGTCGTGTTGACCGGATCGGCCTCGAGGGCCTCGTCAAACTCGGCAATGGCCTGGACGTAATTGCCCGCCGCGCTCGCCGTGATGGCGCGCCGGAGGAGTTCCGTGACATCCACGGGCGGGGGCGTCGGCGGCGCCTCGATGCTCGCGGGTTCCTCGATCTCTTCGGCGGCAGGCGTCGGTGGGATTCGATCCAGGGCGGACCGGGCGGCCGCCCGAAGGGGTTCATCCTCGGCTGCGGAGGCGATGCGCTCCAGCTCCACATGGGCGCGCTCCCGGAGCCACCCGGCGTAGTGGTCCGTCAGGGCGATTCGCTCGAGGTCCCGGACCCGGTCCTCCTCGCTCGCCCGCTCGAGCTCCGATCCCTGCGACCCCTGCGCCTCGGTGGCCGCGATGGGAGAAGGAGACGTCTCGCGGCTAGGCTGCGGCCCCAGGTATCCCCGTCGCCCCAGCCCGTTTCGGACGAGGAATCGAACGGCTCTTGAACGGTCCCCTTGGAATTCCTTGTGGGAGTAGTGCTCCAGGGCTTGGAAGGTTCCCGGATCCCAACCGCTCGTGAGGACCTTGCGCCTTCTCACCCGAACTGGCGGCGGGGACGGCTCCCAATCCTCCTCTAGGTCGACCGCTACGGCCCCGGCGACCGCGGTCTCTCCGTCCCCGGAGGCCATTCCCTCCGTCGGCTGCGGAACCGGTGCAGGAAGGCCGCTGAATGGGAAGCCCACGGTCCCCGCGGGAACGGCCTCTCCCTCGAGATCGGAGGCCGGTCTCGACCGGATGTCCTTCGACCTGGCGGGACGGAAGGCAAGGAGATGGATCACTTCGCCATCAAGGGCCGCATATTCGGCAACCGGGCTGCCCGGAACCCGGCCCTGCCCCGCGCGTCGTCGGTCCGCAGCTGGCGGCAGTTCGTTCAAGAACTCCTTCGCAAGACGGACCGCGGTCTCGGCGTCGACCCGGGCCCTCATGGGCGACGTCGGGTCCGGGCGGAGCAGGTGCGCGTACCGCCTTAGGACGGCGGGGGCGACGACCTTCCAGGAATCGGGACTGTCGAAGACCTCCGCGGCGATCACGCCGCGGGCATCGAGGACGAAGATGCCGCACCGCTTCTCGGCGTCCGGGGGCTCGGCCTGGAGCTCGTCGGCCGTGTCTTCGACGGGGAAGACGTCCGCGAGTGCACCGAGGAGGTCATCGGACCCCGCCGAAATCGACGGGGTCGCGGTCCGAACCGTCGTCGGTCCGCGGGCCGCTCCGACCGCCTCGGAAATGGATGTCCAGACCAGGCCTTGGTCGCGCAGGAGCAACGCCTCAAGAACGGGGTCGGGCGCGGTTTCGCGGGAGAACTCTAGAGTCGCCCCCTCGACGACGGGGCAGGACGCGTGCACGCAACACACGTCGACGTTTGCGTGGCTCTGAGGATTAACAAGGACGCCCGCGGATGTTCCCCGGGACTGGGTCTCCCTGCCTCGGAAGAGCGCGCCGGGCCGGAGGAACACGCGGCCCCCCGTGTCGTTCCGGACCCGGATCCGATCGATGCGGCCCAGATCCTCCCCGCGAACATCCTCGGCCACCTCCTCCGCAAGGCGGTATCGCCGCGTCCGCGAACGCTCCCTCAGAATCGGCAGGACGATCGCCGACGCCCCGTCGGACATCGACGGCTTCCCGAAGGCCCACGCCTCGCCGTTCACGATCCCGCTGACGAACCGTTGGAGGAGATTCTCTCCTGTCCGAGGCATCCCAGCCCCTCTTGAACTGGATCGATGAGGTGGATATCCAGTATTAGAGTCTATCCATCCGAACTTATTTCACCTCGAGACGTGCGGTATCGGTGGTCCTCCTCCCACCACACGCAATACTGGCACCACCGCCAGCCTCATGACCTCCCGTTTCGATTGCCGTTCCACGGTCCGCACGATCCTCCTCACCGGCTACAGCCCTTACCGCAATGCGCCTGACTACAATCCTACCGGCGTGCTCGCCCGCGAGCTGAACGGTCGTCGCGTGGGCGGCTTCCGGATCCGCGGGGTCCAGATCCCCGTCGCCGTGCAGGATGCGGGCCCCGTGCTTCGTCGCTTGTTGGACCGGGTCCGACCGGACGCAGCCCTCGCGATGGGCGTGGCTCCCGGCCGCAGCGTGATCAGCGTGGAACGGGTCGCGCTGAACGTCCTCGACTTCTCCCTCTCCGACAACCGTGGGCGGAGATACCGCGACAGACCCATCCGGCGCGGCGGCCCGGACGCGTACTTCTCCACGCTGCCCCTCCGGGCGGTCCTCGCCTCCTTCCGCCGAGCCGGCATCCCCGCCGAGCTCTCGAACACCGCGGGGACGTATCTCTGCAACTTCGCCATGTACGTCCTCCTCGACGGCTTCGCGACCCACGGCTGGGGCGGTCCCGCGGGGTTCATCCACGTGCCGCAGACCCCCGAAGCCAGCGTGGACCGGCCCGGCCAGCCGTCGATGGACTACGCCCTCACACGACGCGGGATTCTGCTGGCTCTCAAGGCGATCGCCGCGGCTACGCGGCGCCCGCCTTCGCGCCGATCCGCGTGATCGCCATGAGGTGTCCTGCGACCTTCCGGAGACGCGCGCCTGCGTCGCGGAGCTCCAGCATCTCCTGCTTCGCCGCCTCCGACACCGGAAGCATGGAAGCGATCAGGTAGGAAAGGGCCCGCGGGTCGAGGTCGCGCCACGTCTCCTCCACGGGCGGATGTCCCGACCGCTCTTCCGTCTCGAGGAAGCCTTCGAAGAGGATCGCGACGGTCTCCGCGAGGTCCTCCGATACGGTCCCGCCCGGCTCCGGGAGGAACCGGACCTCCCCTCGAAGATACGCTCGCGTCGGGTCGAGGGAAACGATCTCGAACCGTCGGCGGCCTTCCGCCACGAGGTCGTACCGGCCGTCCCGGTACCGCTGGGCCGCGATGATCGCCGCCTCCGTGCCGATGCGATGGGGCACGGCCGGACCGCCGACCTCCTCGCCCTCGAGGATCAGGACGACCCCGAACGCCTCGTCGTGCTCGAGGCAGCGCCCGACCATCTCCCGATAGCGCGGCTCGAAGATGTGAAGCGGCACGGTCGCTCCCGGATAGAGGACCCCATGGAGGGGGACGATAGGGAGCCGCATGCCCCCCCGCGAATCCGCGCGAGACGATAAACCCTTCACTTCGGCTTGATGTCGAGCCCGACGTGCCACGCGGTCTTGCATCCCGGGCAGTTCACCTCGCGGGTCATCGAGTCCCCTTCGTCCGCGAGCTTGAAGGTGAAGAAGAGCGGGTTGTTGCAGCGCGGGCAGTTGAAGTTGAGTCCGCCGACGGTCACGCCGGCTTCGGATGCGTGCGGGGTGCATAAGCTTGCGCTCGGACGCCCGGCGCGGACACGGGAGAGCGGGCCGGGGCATCCTCCTACGGCAAGTTTAAAATGGCCCCGGTCTTGCCCGCGTCGTTCATGCGCATCGAGAAGCTCGTCCTCCCCCCCCTCGACAACAACGCCTACCTGGTCGTCGACGAGGAGAGCCAGCAGGCCGCGGTCGTTGACCCGGCCCTGGGCGCGCGCGAGATTCAGGCGAAGCTCCAGGAGGTCGGGGCCAAGCTGACGTACATCCTGAACACCCACGGCCATCCGGACCACTCCGCGGACGACGAGCCCCTCCGGAAGGCCACGGGGGCGAAGCTCGCGATCTTCGAGGTGGACGCCTACCGACTCGAGCGCAACGCGAGGGAGCCCCGCTGGTTCCTTCCGGCCCCGCCGCCCCCGGCCAAGCCCGACGTTCTCCTGAAGGAAGGCACGCCGGTGACGATCGGGGGCATCGTGCTCACGACCCTGCACACCCCCGGTCACACGGAGGGAAGCTGCTGCTTCTACGAGCCCGCCTCGCGCACCCTGTTCTCGGGGGACACGCTGTTCAGAGGCTCCTGCGGCCGGACGGACGTGGCGGGCGGCAGCCCTGCGAGAATCGTGTCGAGCCTCCAACGCCTCGCGAAACTCCCACCGGAGACGCGCGTGCTCCCGGGCCACGGGCCCGAGACGACGATCGCGGCGGAGACGTGGATCGCCGACCTCGCCTATCCCGTCGTCTGATCAGTGCCGCCCGTTGCTCACGGGCTTCCAGGCCTTGATCCGTCGCGTGCTTCCCACGAGGTGCACCGCCCGCCGACGCCGACCCAGGCCGAGCCCCAGGCGCCGATACACGACCTTCATGCTGAACACGACGAGGAGGAAGTACGTGTACATGATTGCCAGGGTGACGGGCCAGAAGACCTGCCACAGGATCGCGACGAGGGCGATGGCCGTGAGCGCGCCCACGACCATCCGGAGGACGAAGGCCTCGATCGTGGACTTGCTGAAGGGGCCCCCGTCCACGCCGTAGTTCGTGTGCCGGACCGGTTCGCGGAAGCTCCGCCGCGCGGCCACGTACACGGCCCCAATGACGAAGGGCGAGAAGAGGGCCATCACGAAGTGCGCCGCCCCCGAGGTGACCGTGAGGTCGATGACCCAGGCCGCATAGAGGATCAGGGTGGCCTGGAGGAGCCGCCGCTTGCGGTAGATCGGCAGCATGCTCGGCATCACCACGGTCCGGAGGGTGCGCTTCACGAGGTCCGCTCCGAAGGTGATCGACTTCGGCAGGCGGCGGGAGAAGAAGCCTGCGATGCGGTCCGACCGGCCCATGAGGAGCGGGGCCATGCCGCTCATGACGATGCAGAGGAGGCCCGTGAAGGGCGTGAGGTAGGTCCCCGCATAGTCGTTGGACAGGTTCGGGTTGTTGCGGATCGCGCGCGTGCCCACGCTGGCGTAGAGGATCGCCTCCTCGTTCCTCGCGACGAGGCTCGAGCCGATTGCGGTGGCCGCCTTCCTCGGGAACCCGATGAAGTACGCGAGGGTCGCCGTCAGGAAGAGGTCGTTCAGGAGGATGAGGGGGATCGCGATCAAGAGCATCGGGAGGACGAACGGGAGGGCGGCGGGGTCGATGAGCATCCCGAAGCTCAGGAAGAACATGGCCACGAACGCGTCGCGGAGGGATTCCATCTTCGTCTTCATGCGGGTCGCGAGCTTCGTGTCCGCGAAGACCATCCCCATGAAGAACGCCCCGATGATCGCGGGGACCCGGAACGCCTCCGCGAGGGCCGCAGAAAGGAAGACGGCGGCCATCGCGAACAGGATGAACAGCTCCTCGCTCTTGATTTTCTCGAACATCCGCGCGGTGTTCGGCACCACGACCGCCGCGAGGAACGTGAAGAACGCCAGGAAGATCCCGATGCCCAGGAAGAGGGATTCCGGGTCCACGGGCGCGTTGTCGCTCGTGATCACCATCCCGTTCACGAGGGTGAGCAGGAACATCGCGAGGAAGGATTCCAGGATCACCATGCCCAGGAGGAACTCCGTCTCCGCGTTGCCCAGGCGCTTGAGGTCGATGAGGCTCTTCGCCGCGATCGCCGAGCTCGACATGCTGATGACCCCCGCCAGGAAGATCGTGTCGATCAGGGGCCATCCGAGCCACGCGCCGACCACGAAGCCCGCGAACATGTTCACGGCGAGGTTCGTCACCGCCAGGATCGCGGCGGCCTCCTTCGTCTTCTTCAGCTTCGCGATGCTGAATTCCAGGCCGACGAAGAAGAGCAGGAGCACGAGGCCGAGGCGGGAGATCGCCTGGATGAAGTCGCTGTCCGTGAGGACGCCGTCGTAGGAGAACCCGAACAGGCGGACGTGGATGTGCGGCCCGATGAGCATCCCCGCGAGGATGTAGCCGATGACCACGGACACCCGGGCCCGAGACGCCAGGGCGGCCCCGAGGAACCCCACGCCCGCGATGACCCCGACCTCGAACATGATCGGGCCCATGTCGATCATGCCGACGGGCCTCCTGAGGACGGCGAGGGAGCGCGGAGCGTGGCCGCTCGCTGGGTTGGCGAGAAACCGATGTTTCCCATCCCGCGCGTGCCATCGCGCCACGCAGTACAAATACGAATTGTCAATGCGGTGCGCGCCTTCCGGGCGACCGTTGACAGCCGGAGGTCCCCTGGAATGCATTTAGTAGGATGCCCCCATTGCGGAGGGCCGTGGCAGAGGACTGGCACGCGGTCGACGTGAAAGCCGCCTTCGAGCGCCAGTCCTCGTCCCCCATGGGCCTCTCGAAGACGGAGGCCGCGAAGCGCCTCGCCCAGGTGGGCCCGAACGAGCTTGTCCAGACGACGCGGATCAGCCCTCTGAAGATTCTCCTGAGCCAGTTCACGGATGTCCTCGTCATCGTCCTGATCATCGCCGCCATCATTTCCGCGTTTCTCGGCCTCTCGAAGGGCGAGTCCACCGAGCTGCTCGATGCCGCGCTGATTGTGGTCATCGTGACTCTGAACGCGACGCTGGGCTTCTTTCAGGAGTACCGCGCGGAACGGTCCCTGCAGGCCCTGAAGGCCTTGGCCGCACCCAAGGCACACGTGCTCCGTGGCGGCGAGGCGATCATGGTGGCTGCGCGCGAGATCGTTCCGGGAGACATCGTCCTGCTCACGGCGGGGGATCGCGTGCCCGCGGACGCGCGGCTGGTCGAGGTCGCGAGCCTGCGGGCGAACGAGGCCTCGCTCACCGGGGAGTCCCTGCCGGTCACGAAGACCACGGAACCCTTGCCGCAGGCCACGTTCCTCGCGGATCGCAAGAACACGATGTACATGGGTACCACGGTCGAAGGGGGCCGTGGGAAGGCGGTCGTCGTCGCGACGGGCATGTCCACAGAGCTCGGAAAGATCGCGACCCTCGTGCAGCAGGAGACGAAGGAAGAGACGCCCCTCTCGCGGCAGCTTGACCGCCTCGGCCGGCAGATCGGCATCGCGGTGCTCGCGATTGCGGGCTTCGTGTTTGCGGTCAACGCGTGGCGAGACATCTCCCAGGTCGAGGTGTTCTTCCTCACCGCGGTCGGCCTTTCCGTCGCCGCGATCCCGGAAGGCCTGCCCGCGGTCGTCACGATTAGCTTGGCCCTCGGGCTCCAGCGAATGGTGAAGCGAAACGCCCTCGTCCGGAAACTCCCATCGGTGGAGGCGCTCGGAGCTGCGACGGTCATCTGCTCGGACAAGACGGGCACCCTGACGAAGGGAGAGATGAACGTCCGGTCGATCCTCGTCGGGGAGACGTGGTACGAGGTGCGGGGGGAGGGTTTCGACCCGTCCGGCGAAATCCAGCTGGACGGCCAGGCAGTGCGCCTTGAGGACCATCCGGACCTGCGGGAGCTGCTCGTCTGCGGCGTCCTGTGCAACGACGCGGTTCTCAAGCAGGAGGGACCGCGCTGGACGATTGTTGGCGACGCCACGGAGGGCGCCATCACGGTCGCAGCGGCCCGAGCGGGCCTCGATGCGAACGCCCTGCGGTCGGAGTGGCCGAGGGTCGCGGAGATCCCCTTCACCTCGGAGCGCAAGAAGATGTCGACGCTCCACGCCCGCGTGGCGCCCGAGAACCTGCAGGAACTCCTCGCCCTGCCGGAGACGGCGCGCGCAGGACGCCTTGCGGGGGCCGGAGAGAAGTGGCTGTACGTGAAGGGCGCCCCGGAACGGATCCTCGCCGCCTGCTCGACGCAGCTCGTGAACGGCGAGTTAAAGCCCCTCACGGATTACGACCGGAAGCAGTACGTCTTCCGGAATCAGGAGATGGCGACCCGCGCCTTGCGGGTCCTGGCCCTCGCTCGGCGCTCGTTCCCCGAGGATCTGCCCTCCCTCGAGGAGAACGCGATAGAGCGGGACCTCACCCTGCTCGGCCTCGTGGGGATGATGGACGCGCCGCGGCAGGAGGCGATCCGTGCCGTCGAGGAGTGTAAGAAGGCGGGGATCCGCGTCGTCATGATCACGGGGGACCACAAGCTCACCGCGATGGCCGTCGCGCGGGAGATGGGAATCCTCGCGGAAGGGGAGCTCGCCTTCACGGGCGAGGAGCTCGAGAAGGTCTCGGACGAGGATCTCGTGCGGGACGTCGAGCGAATCAAAGTGTATGCCCGCGTCGCCCCGGAGCACAAGGTCCGCATCGTCGGGGCGTGGCGGAAGAAGGGCCACGTCGTCGCGATGACGGGCGACGGGGTGAACGACGCGCCCGCCCTCAAGCGGTCCGACCTCGGTGTTGCGATGGGCATCACGGGCACGGATGTCGCGAAGGAGAGCGCGGACATGGTCCTGCTCGACGACAACTTCGCGTCCATCGTCGCTGCGGTAGAGGAAGGCCGCGGAATCTACGACAACATGCGAAAATTCGTGCGGTACATGCTGAGCACGAACTCCGGCGAGGTTCTCACGATCTTCATGGCGTCCCTGCTCGCCCTGCCCCTCCCGCTATTGCCGCTCCAGATCCTTTGGATCAACCTGATCACGGACGGCTTCCCGGCCCTCGCCCTGACCGTCGAGCCGAAGGAGCGGGGGCTGATGGAGCGGAAGCCGAGGGATCCGAAGGCGGGCATCCTGAGCGGCGGGATTAGTTTCCATATCGTCTGGGTGGGTGTGCTGATGACGGTCGGGTCTCTGGCGATGTTCACGTGGGCGCTCGCGAATCGGCCGCCCACGGCGGACCACGACGAGGCGCGCACCCTCGTGTTCTACGTCCTCACGATGTTCCAAGTCTTCCACGTCCTCGCGATCCGGGTCGAGCGGAAGTCTGTCTTCACGGAGGGCTTCTTCCGGAACCGGCACCTAATCGGGGCGGTCACGCTGACGGTCGCCATGCAGCTCCTCGTGATCTATGCCGCGCCGTTCCAAGCGGCCTTCAAGACGTACGCCCTCCCGTGGGAGGAGCTCGCGGTCGCCACCCTGGTCGGGAGCTCCGTGTTCTTCGCGGTGGAAGTCGAGAAGTGGGTCCGGAGGCGGCGCGAGCGTGATCGTCGTTGACGGATCCTCCGGCGAAGGCGGCGGCCAGCTGCTCCGGATGGCTGTGGCCTTGTCGGCTCTCCGCGGCGTCTCCGTGACAGTCTCGAACATCCGAGCCGGTCGCCCGAACCCGGGCCTCGCTCCGCAGCACGTGACGGCGGTCCGCGCGGTCGCCGAGCTCTGTTCCGCCGACGTGGAGGGCGTCGAGGACGGGGCGTCCCAGATCGTCTTCCGTCCGGGGACGATCGTCGGGGGAAGGCACACGTTCGACGTGGGGACCGCGGGGAGCGTGACGTTGGTCCTTCAGGCGTGCCTCCCGGTGGCGTTCGCCGCGCCGAGCGGCGTACAGCTAAGTCTGACGGGCGGGACGGACGTCCGGTGGTCTCCGCCCCTCGACTACTTCGCCCGCGTCTTCCTCCCCTGGATCCGTCGCCTCGGCGGCACCGCGGACGTGATCCTCCACCGGCGCGGGTACTACCCACGAGGCGGCGGGAGTGTGGAGATCGTGACGCAGCCGGTGGCGTCCTGGTCAACGCTCCGGCTCGTTGACCCGGGGCCCGTGCGGAGGATCCGCGGCATCGCGCACGTCGCGAACCTCCCCGAAGCGATCCCGAAGCGGATGAAACATGCCGCCCTCCGGCGCCTGCATGGACAGGAGGACGTGAAGATCGAGGACCGCGTGTACGTGGGCGAGGAGGCCGTGGGCCAGGGTGGCGCCCTTGTGCTCTGGGCGGAGACCGAAGCCTCCGTCGTCGGGGCGAGCAGCTTGGCCGAGCGCGGCAAATCGTCCGAGCGGGTGGGGGAGGAAGCGGCGGCCGCCCTCGCGGACGAGATCGCCTCCGGGGCAGCGGTGGACGTCCACGCGGCCGATCAGATCCTCCCGTATCTGGCTCTCGCGGACGGACCGTCGTCCTTCACGGTCCGGGAGGTCAGCGGGCATCTCCGGTCCATGGCCTGGCTCATCGGACAGATCCTCGGTAGGACCGTGGAATTCCAGAGCCTCGGACCCGTCTGGCGCGTGAAGGTGGGCGGGTCGCGCGCCTAGCCGTACATGCTCGGCCGCGCGGGCTCCGTCCCGGGCTTCTTCGCCGCATCGGCCTGGTGGTGGATCGACTTGAGCTGCCTCTCGATGCGCTCGGCCTCCTCGTAGAGGGGCTTGGCGTCGAGCTCCGTCCGCAGGAGGAGCTTGTCGATGACCTCGATCGCGCGGGCCGCGGCGCGGGCGTCGGGATAGTCGGGGTGGGCCTCGCTCAGGAGCGTGATCACGTCGAAGTCCCGCTTCCGGCCCTCGTTGAGGAGCACGCCGGCCACGCCGGTGATCACGCCCTCTTCGAAGGGCGTCACCTTGTGCTTGCGGAGGAGGTCCATCGCCTTGTCCGTCGAGCCGATCCCGTAGACCTCGACCTGGCGGTCCTCCACGTCGTCCTCGCGGGAGTCGACGATGAGCCCCTCCGGGCACACGAGGAGGTTGCACCGCGCGTCCTGCGCCCAGTCGAGGACCGTGGAGGCGATCGCCTTGATCAGGTTCGGCGGCGGCTGGAACTCGGAGATGAAGACGACGACCTGGTCGGAGCCTTCCCGCTTCGGGCCCGCGTAGATTCGAACGGGGTTCATCGGCTCGCCGTCGCGGACGAGGGCGACCGTGGGGAAGTAGACGGAATCCATGATGCCGATCTGCGTGAGGTTCAGGGCGTTGATCAGGTAGTTCGCGACGATGGAGCTCACGAGTCCGACGGACGGGAATCCGTCGATCACCGTGGCGCCTCGAAGGTCCATCCTCTTCAGTTCGTAGATCTGGATGCCTTCCATAGGCAGGCGCCCATCTCGGGCGGGTTACTTAAAGATACCCGCCTCCCATCTCAGGGTTGAGAACACATCATTTCGGGGGCAGGATTTCCCACGTGTTTTCCCATTTCACGCCGCCTCGCCGCAGCATGATTCCGACGGAGCAGTATTTCTCCGCCGAGAGTTCGATGGCCCGCTTCACCGCGGACCCCTTGACGCCGTCGCCGTACACGCGGTAGTGGAGATGGACCTTCGTGAAGACCTTCGGATCCTCCTTCCCGCGCTCCGCGTCCGCGTCGATCTCGAGCCCGGTGAAGGGCACGCGCTCCTTGTTCAGGATCCAGACGATGTCCGAGGCCGTGCATCCCATCGCGGCGAGGAGCGCGGTCTGCATCGGAGAGGGGCCCTCGCGGGCCGACCCCTTCTCGGGCGCGTGAAGGACGATCGGCGGCGACCCTTCCGCCTGTGCCTGGAACTTCATGTCTCGGAGCTGGGAGAGGTGGGCCTTCATCGTTTCGCCTCGCCCGTCGCACGGGGCGGCGATACAAGAAGCTTCGGTACATAGCGGACCGGAACCTTGTTAATCCGCGCGGGCCTTGGTGCCGCCGTGCCCCCGCGCGTGATCATCAACGCGGCGATGAGCGTCGACGGGAAGATCGCTCTCGCCGACGGTCGGGGAATCCGCATCAGCAACGAGGAGGACCTCCGTCGCGTGCACCGATTGCGCGCGGAAGCCGATGCGATCCTCGTCGGCGTGGGCACGATCCTGAAGGACGATCCCAAGCTCACCATCAAGCCGGAGTACGCGAAGGGCCGCAACCCGCTCCGCGTGGTCCTGGATTCCGACGGCCGGACACCCCGGAACGCGAGCGTCCTCGACGGCTCCGCGCCCACCCTCATCGCCACGACCGCGGACTGCGACCGGACGTTCGCTCGCACGGAGGTGTTCCGGGCCGGGAAGGATGAGGTGGATCTCCGTGGGCTGCTCGACCATCTTGAGAAACGCGGCGTGAAGAGCCTCCTCGTGGAAGGCGGGAGCGCGACGATCTGGTCCTTCCTCCGCCACCGCCTCGCGGACGAGCTCAAGGTCTTCGTCGGGAGCGCGGTCCTCGGTGGACAGTCCGCCCCGACCCTCGCCGGAGGGGAAGGGGCCCGGTCCCTCGAGGACGCGGTGCGCCTGCGCCTCGACCGGGCGGCTCCCCTCGGCGACGGCGTGCTCCTGGAGTACGCGGTGGTCCGGTGAGACTCCTCTGCGACCACATGCTCGGCTCCCTCGCCCGTTGGCTTCGGTTCATGGGATACGACACCGCGTACCCGTCGGCCATGGCGGACAACGACCTCATCGCGAAGGCGCGCGCGGAGGACCGCGTCCTAATCACCCGCGACAAGGAGCTCGCGGGCCGGTTCGCCGGATCGCTCGCGATCCGGAGCGACGTCCTCGAGGAGCAGATCCGCGAAGTCGCCGCCCTCGTGCCCCTGCGCCTCGTGAACCCGCTCTCGCGGTGCTCCCTCTGCAACGTCGTGATTGAGGCCGTTTCCCCCGAGGACGTGCACGGTCTCGTCCCCGAGGGAGTCCGTTCGCGCCACCAGGAGTTCTGGCGCTGTCCGTCCTGTGGCCGCGTCTACTGGCAGGGCAGCCACTGGGACAAGATGGTCGAGCGGCTCAACAGCCTGCACCTCCCCGCGCCGTGAGCCCCAGGGACGTCCGCCCGCTCACCCGGGGGTCCTCGGTCGGCCACCGAGTCGCGCCGCGGCGAGGCCTCCCACGGCCGCGACGAGGCCGACCACGAGGAGGATCTCCCCCACGAGCGTACTCCCGAGGACGTACGCGGCGATTCCGATGATGAGAGAGAGGATTCCCAGGATGAAGGCCATCCCTGCGTAGAAGTAGCGGTCGCGTCGGGTGCCCGCCATGACCCGGGCAGCGCCCGGACCGGTCTTAACGGTTGCCTCGGCCGCGCTCCGACGCAAACCCTAATAAACGAAGGCGGAAATCGGGTGAGGGTCCAACGGATGGAAGGCAGCCTCGTCCTCGAGGACGGCACGGACATCCGGGGGTCGTTTTTCGGTTCCGGGCGGAAGGTGTTCGGCGAGCTCGTCTTCAACACGAACATGACGGGCTACACGGAGGCCCTCACGGATCCGTCCTACCGCGGACAGATCCTCATGATGACGTACCCGCTGATCGGGAACTATGGTGTGGACCCGTCCTCGATGGAGTCCGAGGAGATTCAGCCCGCGGGGTTCGTCGTCAAGGAGGCCTGCGGGGCTCCGAGCCATCCAAAAAGCACGATGGACATCTCCCGGTTCCTTCGCGAGCATCGCACGCCCGGCCTGCAGGGCGCGGACACGAGGATGCTCACGATCCGCATCCGGTCCCGCGGCACGATGAAGGCCGCGCTCGTACCCCGCGGGGAGGACCCGGACGCGACCGCGAAGGCCGTGCGCCGGATGCCCCACCCGGACACCCGCAACCTCGTCCGCGAGGTCAGCTGACAAACCGATCCGATATCCGGGGGAGACCACCGGCGGACGATCGTCGTCGTGGATTGCGGGGTGAAGCGGAACATCCTGCGGATGGCCTGCCGCTACGCGGACGTGGTCCGCGTCCCCTACGACGCGAGCGCGGACGACATCCTGGCCCGCAAGCCGGACGGGGTGATCCTGTCGAACGGGCCGGGGGATCCGGCCCATCCCGCGCTCCTACGAACGACGGTGCCGGCGGCACGCGAGCTCGCGGGGCGCGTGCCCCTCCTCGGCATCTGCCTGGGCCATCAGATCCTGGCCCTCGCCTTCGGAGGGAAGACCTTCAAGCTCAAGTTCGGGCACCGGGGCGGGAACCAGCCCGTGAAGGATCTCCGCACGGGTCGGGTGCACATCACCTCCCAGAACCACGGGTTCGCGGTCGATGCGGACTCCCTCGCGTCGTCCGAGTTCGAGGTCACCCACCTGAACCTCAACGACCGCACGGTCGAGGGGCTCGTCCACCGGGAGCTCCCGGTCTCCTCGGTCCAGTACCACCCCGAGGCCCGCCCGGGTCCCTGGGACAACGAGTACATCTTCTCCGACTTCGTCGCGCAGATCAAGACGTCGGGGGGAGGAGGTGGACGGCGTTCCCCGGCGCGGCGATCTTGAGACCGTGATGGTCATCGGATCGGGCCCCATCGTCATCGGGCAGGCCGCAGAGTTCGACTACTCCGGGTCCCAGGCGTGCCGCTCCCTGCGGGCCGAGGGCCTCCGCGTCGTCCTCGTGAACAGCAACCCCGCGACGATCCAGACGGATCCCGAGATGGCGGACGCGGTGTACGTCGAGCCCCTCACGGCCGAATTCCTGGAGAAGATCATCGCGAAGGAGCGGCCCCAGGGGATCCTGAGCGGCATGGGCGGCCAGACGGGCCTCAATCTCTCGAGCGAGCTCGCGGAGCGCGGGATTCTGAAGAAGTACCGCGTGGAGCTCCTCGGGACGAAGCTCGAGGCGATCCAGGCGGGCGAGGACCGGGAGAAGTTCGCGTCCCTGATGCGGTCGATCGGCGAGCCGGTCCCGCGGGGCCGCGCCGTATCGGACGCGGCGGGCGCCCAGGCCTTCGCCCGGGAGCTGGGCTTCCCCATCATCGTCCGCGCCGCCTACACCCTGGGTGGAAGCGGGAGCGGCGTGGCCCAGAACCGAGAGGAGCTCGATCGGATCGTCGGCCTCGGGATCGCCTACTCCCGGATCAAGCAGGTCCTCGTCGAGGAATCGGTCCTCGGATGGAAGGAGTTCGAGTACGAGGTCATGCGGGACGCGGCAGACAACTGCATCACGATCTGCAGCATGGAGAACCTGGACCCGATGGGCATCCACACGGGCGAGTCCATCGTCGTCGCGCCCGCCCAGACCTTGAGCGACCGGGACCACCAGACCCTCCGGTCCGCGGCCCTGAAGATCATCCGCGCCCTGGGGATCGAGGGCGGCTGCAACATCCAGTTCGCGGTCCACCCGGAAACGGGCGAGTACCGTGTGATCGAGGTCAACCCGCGCGTGTCCCGGTCCTCCGCGCTGGCCTCGAAGGCCACCGGGTATCCGATCGCGCGCATCGCCGCGAAGATCGCGGTCGGGATGACGCTCGACGAGATCCCGAACCCCGTCACGGGCAAGACCCTCGCCTCCTTCGAGCCGACCCTCGACTACGTCGTCACGAAGATCCCCCGGTGGCCCTTCGACAAGTTCCGCACCGTGGATCGCCGCCTCGGGACCTCGATGAAGAGCACGGGCGAGGTCATGGCGATCGGCCGCACGTTCGAGGAATCCCTCCTGAAGGCCGTGCGCTCCCTGGAGATCGGGAAGGTCGGGCTGCAGCCGGACTCGTGGACGGAACCCGAGCTGGAGGAGGATCTCCGCACGCCGACGGACCGGCGGCTCTTCGCGATCGCGGAGGCCTTCCGACGCGGACGGACGGTCCGGATGGTCGCGGCCCTGACCGCCTGGGATCCGTTCTTCCTCGAGAAGATCCGGGGCCTCGTCGCCCTCGAGACCCGCGTGGCGCACGGTCGGCCGACGAAGTCCCTCATCGCGGATGCGAAGCGGAAAGGGTTCTCGGGCGCGGAGCTCGCTCGCCTCGCCGGCGTCCACGGGATGAGCCTCACGCGCGCCCGTCTCGGGGTCTCCTACAAGATGGTCGACACCTGCAGCGGCGAATTCGAGGCCGAGACGCCGTACTTCTACTCGACCGTCGAAGCGGACACGGAGGCACGGCCGTTGAGGGGTCGCAAGGTCCTCATCGTCGGGAGCGGGCCCATCCGGATCGGACAGGGCGTCGAGTTCGACTACTGCTGTGTCCAGGGGATCTTCGCGCTCCGGGAGGCCGGGGTCGCGGCGATCATCGCGAACAACAATCCCGAGACCGTCTCCACGGACTTCGACATCTCCGACCGGCTGTACTTCGAGCCCCTCCTTCTGGAGGACGTCCTGAACCTGATCGAGGCGGAGCAGCCCGACGGCGTGATCGTGCAGTTCGGCGGGCAGACCTCGATCAACCTTGCGTTGCCCCTGTCGAAGGCCCTTGCCGCGCGGAGGTCGCGCACGAGGATCCTCGGCACGCCCCCGGAGTACATCGACCTCGCGGAGGACCGCCGGAAGTTCGCGGCCCTCATGCACCGCTTGCGGATCCCCCAGCCGCCCGGGGCTTCGGGCTATAGCTTCGAGGAGGTCCGCGAGGCCGCCTCCCGGATCGGCTATCCGGTCCTCGTGCGTCCGTCCTACGTCCTCGGCGGCCGGGGCATGGAGATCGTCCACAGCGAGGAGGACCTCAAAGGCTTCATGAAGACCGCGGCGCGGGTGAGCGAGGACCACCCCGTGCTCGTCGACAAGTACTTGGACCACGCGACGGAGATCGACGTGGACGTCGTCGCGGACGGCCGCGACGTGTTCATCGGAGGCATCCAGGAGCACATCGAGGAGGCGGGCATCCACTCCGGGGACGCCGCGTGCGTCCTCCCCGCCCAGACCCTCTCCCCCGGCGTGATGCGGCAGATCCGCTCGCTCACACGACGGATCGCACGGGCCCTCCATGTCGTCGGGCTGATGAACCTCCAACTCGCGGAGAAGGACGGCACCGTGTACGTCCTCGAGGCGAACCCCCGCGCGAGCCGCACGGTGCCCTACGTGTCCAAGGCGATCGGCATCTCCCTCGCCAAGGTCGCCACCCAGGTCATGCTAGGCCGCTCCCTGCGGGACCTCGGACTCCTCCGCGAGCCCCGGGTGGATCACGTGGCCGTGAAGGCGCCCGTCTTCCCCTTCCAGCGCCTCCCGGGCGTGGACACCGTGCTCGGGCCCGAGATGAAGAGCACGGGCGAGGTCATGGGGATCGACCGCACCCTGGGTCGGGCCTACGCGAAGGCGATGACCGCCGCGGGGAACCCGCTCCCGCAGACGGGCGCGGTCTACATCACGGTTCGGGACGAGGACAAGCCCCCGATCCTGCCGGTCGCAATGCGGCTGACGAGGCTCGGCCTCCGGATCTACGCGACGCGCGGCACAGCCCAGTTCCTGCGGGAACACGGGGTCGACGTGACGACGGTGTACCGGATCAGCGAGAACCAGTCGCCGGACGCCCTCGGACTCATGCGGCGCGGGGAGATCCGCCTCGTGATCAACACGCCCACGAACTCCACGGGCTCCCGACGGGACGGCTACATGATGCGCCGCCTCGCGGTGGACCTCAACATCCCCTTCATCCCCACGATCCAGGCCGCGGTCGCCGCGGCGCAGGCGATCGAGGAGGCGAAGGCGGGGGACCTGGGCGTGCGTTCCCTCCAGTCCTTCGCCGCCGGCACGCGGAAGCGCGGCGCAAAGCTTTAGCGGGTGCGGGCAAATGGCTCGCCCGTGCGAGCTGCCCGTTACCTCGGCCCGGCCCTGTTCATCGGAGGCGTCGCCGCTCTGGCGTACGCGCTGATCCAGGGCGAGGCCGCCCTGAACCTCTTCCTCGTCTTTCCCATCGTGACGGCCTCGGGCCCGTGGGGCTTCCTCGGCATCGTGCTCATCGTCGCGGGGTTCGCCGCCTTCTTCTTCACGTGGCCCTCGTGGGGCGAGATCCCGCAGACGTCCGTTCGCGCCACCGCCGTGCCTCCTCCGCCGACCGCAACGGCCGCGACCCCCTCGCGCCGTTGGGGCGGCGTCGTCTTCCTCGGCCCCGTCCCGATCGTCTTCGGCTCGGACGCGAAGGTCGCGCAATGGATGCTCCTCGCGGGGGCGATCCTCTTCGTGGCCCTGCTCGTCCTTACTCTCCTTGCACTCCGGGCCATCTGATTCTATAAGAGGGGGCGTCCATCCCCGCGGCGGAGACCATGAAGATCCTCATCACGGACGGCCTGGAGGCCGAGGCGGTCGCCTCGCTGAAGAAGGCGCACGAGGTCGACGTCAAGGAGCTCGACGCATCCCAGATCCTCCAGGCCATCCCCGCCTACGATGCGCTCATCGTCCGGAGCCGCACGAAGGTCACGAAGGACGTCCTCGCCCGTGCGTCGAGCCTGAAGGTCGTCGGTCGGGCCGGGGTCGGCGTGGACAACATCGACGTCGAGGAGGCCACCGCCCGGAAGGTGCTCGTCGTCAACGCGCCCACGGCCAGCTCGGTGAGCGTCGCCGAGCTCGCGATCGGCCATATGCTCTCCCTCAGCCGCTACCTCGCCGCGGCGGACCGGTCCGTCAAGGAGGGCAAGTGGGAGAAGAAGAAGTTCGAGGGGTACGAGCTCTTCGGGAAAACGCTCGGCCTTGTCGGGTCCGGCCGGATCGGTGCGGAGGTCGCGAAGCGGGCGCAAGCGTTCGGGATGCGCGTCCTCTCCTACGATCCCTATCTGCCGCCGGAGGCCGCGGCGAAGCTCGGAATCTCCCTCGTCGACCTCGCCACGGTCCTGGGCCAATCGGACTACGTGAGCATCCATGCCGTCTTGACGCCGGAGACGAAGGGGATGATCGGCGCGCCGGCGTTGGCGAAGATGAAGCGCACCGCGTACCTCGTGAACTGCGCCCGCGGGGAGATCGTGCAGGCCGCCGCCCTGGCAGACGCTCTGAAGGCGGGCACGATCGCAGGCGCGGCCCTCGACGTCTTCGAGAGGGAGCCGCCGACGGACAGCCCGCTCCTCGGCGCCCCGAACGTGGTCTTCACGCCCCACCTCGGCGCCTCGACCCACGAGGCACAGGCCCGGGCGGGGGCGATCATCGCGGACCAGATCCTGAAGGCCCTTGATGGGAAGAAGCCGGACTTCCTCGTGAACCCCGCGGCCTACGCCTGAGCGGCGAGGCGGCGGGCGGCCTCCGCGATGTTGACCCTGTCCTCCCGGGCCCGCTCCCGCACCCGGGACATGAGTTCGACGTAGTTCGCGTAAGAGCCGCCGTGCTTGCGGACGGCCCGCCCGAGCGATCGCTCGAACGGCTCTTCGTGGCGGGAGCGCAGCGCCTCCTTCAGGATCTCCCCGACGGGTTCCCGGAGGGCCACGGCGCCGGAACGCCTCGGACGGCAAAAAGGCCGCCTACGTCTTCCCCTCGCATACCTTCAGGAAGTTGCGGAAGATGTCGTAGCCGAACTGCGTGTGCTCCACCTCCGGATGGAACTGGAGCCCGAACAGGGGCCGTTCCGTGTGGCGCATCGCCTGGACCGCGCAGTTCGGCGAGCTCGCGAGGGCCTCGAACTTGTCCGGGAGCGCGCTCACCTCGTCGTTGTGGGACTCCCACACCTCGAAGGTCGTCGGGAGGCCGTCGAAGAGGATGTCGGGGCTCCGGACGGTGAGGACCGCCTTCCCGAACTCGGGAACCGCCGCGGGCGTGGCGTCCCCCCCGAAGTGCTTCGCCATGAACTGGTGTCCCGCGCAGATCCCGAGGATCGGGACGTCGACCTGATCCAAGTACTCCCCGTTCTTGCCCATCTTCCCGGGATCCACGCCCACGCGGGGCGCGCCGCCGGAGAGGACGAGGCCGTCGAGGTCCGCGAGGTCCGAGGCCGGCGTATCGTTCGGCACGATCTTCGTCTCGGCGCCGAGGTATTTCAGGACCCTCCATTCCCGGTGGGTCCACTGGCCGCCGTTGTCGACGACGAAGATGCGCATGGAGAGCGCAAGCGGGGGCCGGGGAAAAAGATTTCTGCCGCGATCCGCGCGTCCCCCGGTCCTTAATACGCCCCCCGGCCGTTGCCGGGACCGTGCCGACCCAGGCGGCGCCGCCGGAAGACGACACGGTCCGCGGCCTTCGCTGGATCGGGTGGTCCCTGCACCTGTTCCTCGGGATCGACGTGGCGATGATCGCGGCCCTGCTCCTCCTCACGCCCCTCTTCCTCGACGTCCTTGCAGATCGCGCGTCGCAGTTGCTCGCGGAGAACTGGCTCGCGAGTCTCTCCCTCGGGGTCGGCGTGCTCGAGGGGGCCGCGGGCGCACTCTACGTCATCGGCTTCGCCGACGTCTACGGTTCGCGGCAGCGTCACGGGCCCGATCACGCACGATTCGTCCGGCAGTCCTTCGTCTACCTCTGCGTCACGGCCGGGCTGGTCCTCGGCGGGGACCTCGTGCCCTCCTTCACGGGCCCGTTCCTCGGCGTGCCCGGGATCAGCCGGCCGATCCCGAGCTGGGCCCTCCCGCCGAGCGTGATCATCCCTGGGCTGCGCGCCCTGTTCGCGTCCCTCGCCCTCGTCTTCGCCGTGGGGGAGCTCGCGACGGACGCCCAGCGGTCCCGGATCCTCGTGGCGATGGTCCTCGGGGTCGTGGGCGCGGTGGCATGGCCCGGGTCCATCGCCTACGCGGTCGCCTCGGGCGGATCTCCCGAGGGGCCCGTCGCCGCCCTCGTCGCCGGCGTCGTCGCGGGCCTCGGCACCTCCGTCATTTCCCTCCTGCTCCTCGCGCGGACGATCCAAGACGTCCGACAGAGCATGGAGG
>Ga0209341_10000240_pt1 | contig 55433 bp, 53 predicted proteins | sample RifCSP13_2_FD_184020 | JGI IMG/M metagenome (GOLD analysis project Ga0209341, IMG submission 184020) | Soil microbial communities from Rifle, Colorado - Rifle CSP2_sed 13_2 (SPAdes) (version 2) | ecosystem: Environmental > Terrestrial > Deep subsurface > Rock core/Sediment | place: Rifle...
GCTGAGGAGATATTTGGATATTCTGCTGATGAAGCGATAGGGAAGAATGTACATTCGCTGATTATCCCTGAGAGATTTTGTGAAAAGGCTTATGAAGGCTTTAAAACCTTTTCACAGACAGGGACAGGGCCTATTATCGGAAAAACAATTGAACTTGTTGGTTTAAAAAAGGGCGGCGCTGAATTCCCTGTTGAGCTTTCGGTCTCGGCAATGAATATCAAAGGAAGATGGCATGCTGTAGGTGTTATACGGAATATCACAAAGAGGAAAGAGGCGGAGTATGCGATTAAAAGGCAGCTTGATGAGCTGCTGCGCTTCCAGAAAGCAACTATTGATAGGGAGTTCAGGATGAAGGAACTGAAGGACAGGGTAAGGGAACTGGAGGAGGAGTTGAAGAAGGGGAAAGGGTGATTAGTGTAGCCGCAACCTTATGGTTGCGTAAAATCGCAGGCTAAGGCCTGCGGCTACTTTCTACCAATCATAGCGCTTATTTCGTTTAATAACTCTTTTAAGGTGGGCATAGCAGAGGGGATGGTTCTATCTGGCAGGTGTTTATGGTGAGGAAATGTTGCAATTTCACGATGATGGGGTGCATTATCATAGCGGAAAAGTGTCTCACCATGCCTATACATGTAGTGGAATCTGTATTTATCAACATTGACGGCATTGCGGGATTCATTGGCAAAAATGGCAATCTCCAGAATTGAGGAGTCTATAAATATGAGAGCGCCTTTTATATAGACGGTTTTACTGTCAGGGCTAAACTGCTTTTGAATATTGGACGATAGAATGAGGGGAGTTGTGGAGATGACCTTTTCAATATTTTCAATAAACCGCTGTATCATCGGACAGCAGAGCGGATGGCAGACTGGGTCTTTTGCCACTGTGAGAGGAGTTTTGCAAATGCATACCAGTCAAAGAAGTCTGCTTCGTCTCCAATCTGGCCTGCTTCAAATTTTTTCAGAAATGACTGGGTGGAGAGGCGATACTTTTGTTCAAACACTTTAATGGCCTTTTTATAAAACGCTGCGGCATTTGAACAAAGTACGTATTCCCGCTTTAAGGAGGTTTTGATTTCGTTAGTTAGCTGCATGAGTTATTTATAAACTATTTGGTTTTGTAAAGTCAAGGATTTTGGCGTTACAGGATTCTGGCATGAAAGGACGACAGTTCAAGGCCAAATCTTGAATTTTGAATCTTGAACCTAAATTTAATGCAACTTCATCAGCAACGCAAGAAGAAATACAAGTTTTTCTCTTGTAATGCCTGTCTTTTTGAGTATGTTATGGAGAGTGCCTTTCTTTAAAGGTCTATTGGAGTGAACAGGTATGGGAATTGTTATATTGCCTTCTTCTGATTTTTTCTGGTATATGCGATGGCTGCCTGTCTGTCTGACAAAGACAAATCCTTCTTTTTCAACGGCTTTGCAGAGTTTTTTCCCGCTGATTTGCGGCAAATTAGCCATTGACTACAAGTTCCAGTTCCTTAATCTGACGGTTTTTTGCAAAATGAGGGATGTTTTCAATTCCTACCACCTCAATATAACCAGAGGCAGCATCCTTGAGCATATCAATCGCTTCCTCAATTGTTTCTCCTTCTGTGGTTATGTCAAGTTCAGGGCAATAAACCACATAGCCGCCTTCTTCAGCAGGAGTAAGCTCTGCGGTAATTTTTATCTTCTTCATAATAGCGCCTCCTATGTTGATAGGATAGCATTTTGTTTATGATAGTCAAGACGTTTGTTTTTACAGAGGATTATTTTTTATGGAAGGCCAAAACCGCATAGCTGAATTAGAATCTGAAATCTCCCGCCTCAAAGCTGAGTTTGAAAAGGCGCAGGAGCAGGCGCAAGAACTGGAAAAATCCCGTCGCGCAACACTTTTCATGCTTGAAGATTTGAATATTTCTACTGCTCAAGTAGAGAAGGCAAAAAATGAATGGGAGGCGACCTTTGATTCCATCTCCGACCCTCTTTTCATCCATGACAAAGAGTTTAAGATCGTGAGGACAAACAAGGCCTATGCAGATGCGGCAGGCATGACCTTCAATCATTTTATCGGCAGGCCGTATTATGAGGTATTTCCAAAGATGGAAAAACCGTTCAAGATGTGTTTAAAGGTACAGGAATTGCAGGAGGAGGAGGAGGAGGAGTATTTTTGCCCTGTTACAAACAGGGTATTTAAGGTCAGGTTCTACCCCATAAAGGACGTGAACGGAGGCTGCCTCTATTCTATCCACATCATGGAGGATATTACGGCGGCAAAGAAGGCAGAACAGCAGATTAAAGATGAAATGGAAATAACATCTCACCTCCTGATGATTGCCGATGCAACGGCCCATACCACTGATGTAGATAAATTGATGAAGCAGGTTGTTCACTGCGGCCACGAGATAATGAGGTGCGATATATGCCTGTCATATCTCTATGACGAGGATTCAAGGGTATTTCAGCCCTGCGAGACGTTCGGTCTTTCTCATGAATTGATTCCTGTTTTCAGGACAGAGCCGTTAGATGAAAAGGTGGAGTTTGTCAGAAAGGCAATGGAGGGGAAGGAGCCGGTGGTTATTTCGGCAGGCGGTAGGAGTCATCTCCAGATGACGATAGATACAATCGCAGACAGAAATCATCGCAAACAGGAGTTTGCTCCTACCAAGCTCCTACCAGATGACGATAAAAATCGCAGCCAGGAGATAACTGACAGCGAAAAAGACAATGGTAGGAGCCATCTCCAGATGGCGAAAATGAGTCGCAGACAGGAGTCTGCTCCTACCATTACATGGCTTCCCGACATCTCCACCCTCGCCGTCCTTCCTCTTATCGGCAAAACAGAACATCTCGGTCTGATTATCGGCATATATAAAACCCCAAGAGAATTCACAGACAGAGACAAAAAGGTTATGCAGGGCATATCCAATCAGGTCTCCACAGCCCTTGAGCAGGCAAGGCTTTATAAAGAGACGGTCAACAAGTCAATGGAACTTTCGCATAAGATTGAAACCATTCAGGTTATGCACGAGATAGGCAAGAGCATCCTTTCAACATTGGAGGCAGATGAGATATTAGAAACCGTTACAAGGCTGATTTCAAAGGCAATATCCTGCGACATGGCAACCATTCTCCTTGTTGACAATGAAAGACAGGGATTTATCTATAAGGCAGGGTTTGGCGTAACCTTTTATCCAAAGGGGCAATTTGTGCTGTTTAAAGATTCATCTGCCGCAGAAGAGGTGGTAAAGAAGGGTAGAACCGAGTATATATCTAATCTTGCAGAGGTTAAGGGGATCCTGCCCATTGAAGAAAAGTTCTTAAAAGACGGTTTCTTATCCCACATAAGGCTTCCATTGTTCGTGAAAGGGGAGATTATAGGCATATTGACTGTTGGCGCAAAAAGGCCTTCAGCATGGACGCATGAAGACCTTTCAACATTGGAAGGGATTGCCTCTCAAATAGGCGTTGCATTGGAAAATGCGAGGCTTATCTCCGACCTTGAAGAGCTTTTCATCGGAACGGTAAAATCGCTGGCCTCTGCCATAGACGCAAAATCAAAGTGGACCGCAGGCCATTCTGAGCGTGTAACAGGGTATGCCGTCAAGATAGCGAAAAGGATGGGGATGAACGGAAAGGCGCTGAAGGATATTGAGCTTGCAGGGTTTTTGCATGATATAGGCAAAATCGGCACTTATGAGGCAATCCTTGATAAACCGGGAAAACTCACGGACGAGGAATTGGCGCTTATGAGGCAGCATCCTGCAAAAGGCGCTGAGATACTTGCGTCAATAAGACAATTAACGGACATCCTTCCGGGGGTAAAATATCACCACGAATTTTATGACGGCACAGGCTATCCAGAAGGGCTTAAGGGAGAGAAAATTCCATTGATGGCGCGGATACTCGGCGTTGCGGATACCGTAGATGCAATGGGCGCTGACAGGCCTTACAGGAAAGGAAGGACTATGGATGTTATCATTGCAGAGCTTAAAAGATGCTCAGGCACACAGTTTGACCCAAAGGTGGTGGAGGTGTTTTTGGATATCCATGCAATGGGTGACAGGCAATAGATGCCCAAATCCCGATTTAGAAAATCAAATCGGGATTTAAACTGACAATACATCCCGAAATACTGCGTTCTCGGCGATTTTGCTCCTCACCATACGGGTAATAGTATGGCTGCGTCGCAAAATCGCCTGCGGCCTTGTCTTTCGGGCGTCTTGTCAGTTTCCCCAAAATCCTAAATCGGATTTTGGGCCCAATGTCAATAGATACTTGACAAATGTAAACTTATAATGTAAAGGTAATACAGATGATAACTATCGGCAACAAACTGAAAATCCTTCGGGAAGGCGCAAGACTTTCGCTCCGCGACCTTGGCGAAAAGACAGAGCTCTCTGCCAGTTTTCTCTCCCAGCTGGAACTGGGGCAGGTATCCCCATCCATTGCGTCCCTGGAAAATATTGCCAATGTGCTTAATGTGAATATCACCTATTTTTTTGATGACCAGACAAGACCTGACAGCATTGTGATGAGAAAGGGTGAAAGGAGAAAAATAATCAGCCAGAGATCAAAGGCTGTGATTCAGCCGTTGGCGCATGAGCTCAGCAAAAAAAAGATAGAGCCGTTTATGCTGACGCTTGACATTGGAGGAGAAAGCGGCGAGCACCCTTACTCATCCCACCATGGAGAGGAATTCGGGATTATAATCAGGGGTAAGGTAAAATTTATCCTTGAAGATACAGAATACCTGCTTGAAGATGGAGACAGCGTCTATTTTAATTCTAAAAAGCCTCACAAATGGAAAAATGTTGGCAAGAAAAAGGCAATTATCATACTTGTTATTCCGGCGCAATAAATACAAATAGGCATAAGATAAAAATGGAATTTTCACCAATTATTCTCTCATCCTTATCGCTCCTTTCACTTTTGTTTGCGGCAATTGTTGTGCCTTTAGTTATCAGCAGTCAGAGACTCTTGATTGCTATCAGTTTTTCACTAACAGCAGTTGCCTCACTGCTTGCAGTTGCAGCAGGATGTTGGGTTGTGGGAAGCGGCCTTATCAATAAACTCATCTTACCCCTTGGCCTGCCCAACCTTCCTTTCCACCTAAGGCTTGACCCATTATCAGGCTTTTTCCTCACCGTCATCGGCCTGCTTGGTTTTTTTGTGTCTATCTATTCCATCGGCTATGTTAAGGGCTTTCTGGGAAAACGTTCCGTAACACCCCTTGTTATCTTTTATTCCTTGTTTATGGCAGGCATGTTTCTGGTTGTTCTGGCGGATGACGCATTCTTTTTCCTTGTCTCATGGGAGGTAATGGCCTTAGCATCATATTTTCTTGTGATGTTTGAGGACGAAAAGATAGAAAACAGGCGCGCTGCTTTCTTATATCTGGTGGTCGCCCATGTTGGCGCAATCGCAATACTCCTTTCATTTGGCGTGATGGCAGGTTTAGCCACAGGCTTTGAGGGTTTTCAGGGATACACCTTTGATGCAATGCGTGAGGCAAAGTTTCCTGTTGAATGGGCAACCGTAGCCTTTTTGCTGGCCTTTTTCGGATTTGCCGCAAAGGCAGGCGTTGTGCCTCTGCATGTCTGGCTTCCGGAGGCGCACCCTGTGGCGCCTTCCAATGTCTCTGCCTTGATGAGCGGGGTCATGCTCAAGACAGCCATTTATGGAATAGTAAGGGTTGCTTTTGATCTGATTCACGTATTTCCATGGTGGTGGGGGGCGATTGTATTAATATTTGGTTTGCTGTCTGCTGTTATGGGTATCCTTTATGCTGTAATGCAACAGGATATAAAACGATTGCTCGCATACTCCTCGGTTGAGAATATTGGCGTTGTCCTCATAGGCATCGGCCTTGCGATGATATTCTTTTCCTTCAAAATGCCTCTGCTGTCTGCCCTATCTTTAACAGCCGGGCTTTATCATGCCCTTAATCATGCCATGTTTAAGGGGCTTTTATTTATGGGCGCCGGCGCTGTGCTTCATGCCACCCACCAGAGAAATATGGAGGAGATGGGCGGGCTTATCCATAAAATGCCGTGGACAGCAGCGCTTTTCCTTATAGGCTGCATCTCTATTTCAGCGCTTCCACCGTTTAATGGCTTTATCTCTGAATGGCTCATATTCCAGGCATTTCTTCTTTCACCATCACTCCACAGTCCTTTATTAAACCTGCTTATTCCGCTTGGCGCAGCGCTTCTTGCTTTAACTGCCGCATTGGCTGCTGCGTGCTTTGTCAAGGCATATGGCGTAACATTTTTAGGCCGCTGGCGAGGACACCAACCCCCCTTTTTGGGGGCAGATTTGAAATCTGTCCCCAAGGGGAAGGGGGGGTTAGAGGTCGGCTGGTCAATGCGTATCGGAATGATGTTGTCTGCTGCTGTCTGCCTTGTTCTTGGGGTTTTACCTGCTGTTGTAATCGGCTGGATGGATGCATTATCAGAACAATTAGTAAATGCCAAGATTGCAACTTCTGCAGGCGCATTTGGCTGGATGTGGCTTACGCCTGTTGCGCATGAGCGGGCGTCCTATTCCGGTTTCATTGTTTTTTTAGGTATCCTGTCAGTTGTGGCAATAGTCTATCTTTTGCTCCATACCAGTCGCACTGCTGTGCAAAGGGTGCCGATATGGGACTGCGGCTTTGGAAAATTGACAAACAGGATGCAGTATACTGCCACTGCCTTTTCAATGCCTATCCGCAGGATATTTGGATTTCTATTTCATATTAAAGAAGAGGTAAGTATAGTTTCACAGTCTGGGCATACAGTCTTAGACCCCTCCGCCCCGCCTTTACTAAAGAGCGGCAAAGAGGGGCTAAATTATCACCTTCGGGTTAGAGATAGATTTTGGGGTTGGGTATATCAGCCTGTTGCTGATGTAAGCTTCTGGGTATCGCGTAAATTCGGGAGGCTTCAGCAGGGACGTATACATGTTTATTTGGTTTATTCCTTTATAACCATTGTAGTGCTTTTGGTGTTTTTGAGATGAAGAGACCGTTGAAAAAACCAACGGTCTTGATTACACAGATTTAGAATATGATTACACCGATTAAAACATCTGTGCTATCTGCCTTTTTAATCTGTGTAATAGATGATTGTGATTTTTTTACAATCTATGAAAACCTATCCTCTTATAACAGAAATACTACAGATTGCCGCAGTCCTTATATTAGCCCCTGTTTTTATCGGCTGGATACGGATGGTGAAATGCTGGTTTCAGGGAAGGACATCTGCCGGTTTTTTTCAGCCATGGAGAGACATTGTAAAATTATTTCACAAGGATGTGGTATTGGCTGAAAATGCATCGTGGATATTCCGCTTTACCCCCTATCTTGTATTCGGCGTTACTGTCTTTGCTGCTGGGATTATACCAATAATTTCTACAGATTTGTCTCTATCTTTTACTGCAGATGCGATTGTGCTTGTATCGCTCTTTGCCATTGCCCGGTTTTTTACTGCCCTGGCTGGTATGGATATTGGCACAGCCTTTGGCGGCATGGGTTCAAGCCGAGAGATGATGATAGCGTCTCTATCTGAGCCTGCAATGCTTATGGCAATATTTACTGTTTCATTGGTAAGCCAGTCAACATCATTGGCGCAGATAGCGCATGTGCTTGGCCATGGCCCATTTGTTCTAAGGCCGTCCCTTGCATTTGCGCTTTTAGCCTTTGTGCTGATTGCTATGGCAGAGAATGGAAGGATCCCTGTTGATAATCCCGCAACACATCTGGAACTTACTATGATACACGAGGCAATGATACTTGAATACTCAGGCAGGCACTTAGCGCTTATTGAATGGGCAAGCATGATGAAGCTCTTTCTCTTTGCAAGCCTGGGTATAGTTGCGTTTTTCCCGTGGGGCATTGCAACAGCAGACAGTTTGAGCGGTATTCCAACTGCATTTATTTTCTTAGCATTAAAACTCGGCATCGCAGGCATTGCCCTTATATGGATAGAAACAGGTTTGGCAAAGATGAGAATATTCCGTGTGCCTGAATTTTTAGGAAGCGCATTCCTGTTTGCAACTCTGGGGATGTTGTCGTATTTTATATTGGAATAAGAGAGGCAATGGGCTATAGGCTATGGGCAATTGGGAAATACAAAAGAAGTGGAATTCCATCGCCTATCACCTATAGCCTATCACACGATTTTATCTTATGAATTTCGCAGCTCAAATAAATAGTGTCCTTGCAGCGCTTATACTTCTTACCGCCTTTGGCCTTCTTGTGCAGAGAAGGATTTACGGACTACTACACCTCTTTGCATGGCAGGGGCTTTTCCTTTCCATAAGCACAGCAGTGGTTGGTTATGTTGCGGGGACACATCATCTCTACATATCGTCTGTTTTAACGTTAATTTTAAAGGTTATACTTTTGCCGTATATACTTCATCTTCTCATTGTACGTTTACAAATCCGCAAGGAAGTGGAAACTGTAGTAAATGTTCCGGCTACGATGCTTATCGGCATTGCGCTGGTAATATTTTCTTATCACCTGACTGCGCCTATCCGGGAACTGTCTACGCTTGTAACGCGCTCTACCCTTGCCGTGGCCATGGCTACTGTTATGCTCGGGCTTTTGATGATGATTACAAGAAGGCACGCTGTCACGCAGATAATAGGATTTCTTGCAATGGAAAACGGCCTGTTTTTTGCCGCTACCAGCGCAACCTATGGCATGCCTCTGGTTGTGGAGCTCGGCGTTGCCCTTGATATATTAATTGCGGCATTTATATTCGGCATATTCTTTTTCCAGATACGAACTACTTTTGACAGTTTAGATGTAAACCAGATGGCGAAATTGAAAGAAGAGGACTGAATAAAATTTTAGATTTACGATTTTAGATTTTAGATTTAAATTCTTAAAATCGTAAATCGTAATTCGTAAATCGTAAATTTTTATGACACTTTTAATCTTACTCAGCATATCATTTCTATCAGCAATTGCCCTTGCCTTTGCGGGTGACAGGAAATTTGCGCCGGAGATAAATATCTTCGGCTCTCTTGCTACATTTCTGGCCGGCATTGCATTGGCGGTGCAGGTCTACATGCAGGGACCGATGCTGGCAGGCAACAACTTTTTCTTTGTTGACGCCTTTAATGTATATCTGGCGGTTCTCACATCCTTTGTATCCATGACAACTGCCATCTTTAGTCGTAGATACATGCACCGCGAGCGGGAGCATGGCCGTGTTGGCCACTGGGGTATGAGATTTTATCATGCCATGTTCCAGCTTTTTATCTTTGCCATGCTCCTGGCGCTCCTCACCAACAATCTTGGGGTTTTGTGGATAGCAATGGAGCTTGCCACGTTATCAACAGTTCTGCTGGTCTCTCTCTACCGCACGCCTACTGCTATTGAGGCGGCATGGAAATATTTTATCCTCTGCGGCGTAGGCATTGCCCTGGCGCTCTTCGGCACTGTTCTTCTCTACTTTGCGGCAGAAAAGGTTTTGGGCGAGGGCGGCGAGGCGCTTCTCTGGACAAACTTAAATCAGGTAAAAGATAAACTTGAGCCAACCGTGCTTTCGCTTGCCTTTGTGTTTCTTATGGTCGGCTATGGCACAAAGGTCGGCCTTGTCCCGCTCCACAACTGGCTACCTGATGCGCACAGCGAGGGCCCAACGCCAATATCCGCTGTTCTTTCTGGCCTTCTCTTAAATATTGCCCTCTATGCGCTGGTGCGATGCAAGGTTCTTGTTGACGGCGCTACAGGCACGCATCAGGCAGGTTATATCATGATGGGGTTCGGACTTTTGTCTATCCTTGTTGCAGCCTTTTCCCTTTTGAGGCAAAAGGATATAAAACGGATGTTTGCGTATTCATCCATAGAGCATATGGGCATAGCAACATTTGCATTCGGCCTTGGAGGGCCGATTGCCACATTCGGCGCGCTCCTGCACATGCTGGTTCACAGCCTTACAAAATCCGCCATATTCTTCACCGTGGGGCATGCCTCGCAGATGCACGGAACGCAGGAGATGGATAAGATAAAAGGACTTATCAGGGGCAACCCGCTCGTAGGCTGGGGCCTTATATTTGGGGTCATAGCAATTGTCGGCATGCCGCCATTCGGCGTATTTGCCAGCGAGTTTCTCATATTGACAGCAACAATAAAAAATGCGCCGCTCCTGACGCCTTTGCTTTTAATAGGACTCGGTGTTGCATTTGCAGCCCTTTTTAGGAGAGTTCAGCCGATGATTGCCGGTGAGATTCCTCCAAATCAGCAGTTTTTAAAAGTCGCCCATGTGCCGGTAATTTTGCACATGGTATTGGTGCTTATTATCGGTTTATATATGCCAAATTTTCTGGCGGAGTGGTTTTCTACGGCGGTGGGGTTGTTGAAATGAGGTGCTCACGCTGAAAAATGCCCATCTGCTGTGTTATCGCTGCGGCTTCTTCGCTCAACTTGGGGACAGATTTCAAATCTGTCCCCAGTATGCCCTGAGTTCAAGTAGGGTGGGCTGCGCCCACCAAAATAATAAAGGCCAATAATGTCTAATTACCGAAGAGCAAGAGACGGCAACACATACTTTTTCACCGTAGTAACATATAAGAGACAACCTATTCTTTGCTTGGATGTATGCAGAAAGGCTTTCAGAGAAGTAATTGAAGAGGTCAGATTATCGCATCCTTTTAAAATTGAAGCATGGGTTTTGTTGCCGGATCATCTTCACTGTATATGGAAATTGCCGGAAGGGGATGTCCATTACTCCATGCGGTGGGGATTGATAAAAAAAGAATTTAGCAAGAAGGTAAAGAATTCGGTTGGCGCAGCTCGCCCTACAAAATCACGGGAGCGGCACAGAGAAGGCACGATATGGCAAAGACGCTTTTGGGAACATCAGATAAGGGATGAGAAAGATTTTGCCGCTCATTGTAATTATATCTATTACAATCCTGTTAAGCACGGCTTAGTAACAACGCCTAAAGACTGGCTATATTCAACATTTCACAAATATGTAAGAGCAGGAATTTATCCGATGGAATGGGGTATGAGCAAAATAAATTTTACGGAAGATATTGGTGGTGAATAATCCAAGTAGGGTGGGCTGCGCCCACCTTTAATGCCTGAAGCGGTGGGCGCAGCCCACCCTACTATGAAAAACAATATGACCACCCTCAACAACACCATAATCACCGCCTTCGGCGGTGATGCAAAACAGGACACCAACCAGTATCCAATCCCCCCTACCCCCCCCTTTAATAAAGGGGGGGGTAGGGGGGATATAGCCTATCAAACCCCCAGAGAACGTTTTGCAGAAATTGCCAAGGCGATGAAAGTGGCTGATGCCAGGCTTGTTGCAGAGTGGACGACGGATGAAAGCCTATACCCCCACCCTCCCCTCCCCCATCAAGGGGGAAGGAATAAAGGCAGAGGCTTTGGCATCTATGCCTGTTATGCAAAGGACTCGGAATATCTGATTGTAAAAACATATACACCGCTGGATGACCCGACATTTCCAAGCATTACCAAAAAATTTATTTCTGCATACCGCTTTGAGCGGCAGATGAGAAGCCTCATGGGCGTTGTGCCTGTAGGACATCCTGATTTGCGGCCGTGGATAAAACATGAGGACTGGCCAGAGGATGCGTATCCGCTTAGAAAATCATTTGATGCATCAAAGCCACTGCCAAGGGTTGCAGGCGAATACCAGTTTATAAAGGCAGAGGGCGAAGGGGTTTATGAGATACCTGTAGGCCCTGTTCATGCAGGGATTATTGAGCCGGGGCATTTCCGTTTTCAGGCCGTGGGCGAGGATATAATCAATCTCGAAGAAAAACTCGGGTATGTTCATAAAGGCATAGAAAAGAGGTTTGAAGCGCTCTCGTGGCAGGAAGGTGCAAGGCTGGCCGGCAGGGTATCAGGTGATACTACTGTTGCTCACAGCCTTGCATATTGCAGGGCAGTTGAGTCAATGACAGGATGCAATCCCCCTGAACGGGCCTTATGGCTTCGGGCCTTGATGCTGGAGAGGGAACGCATAGCAAATCACCTTGGAGATTTGGGCGGAATATGCAATGATGTGGCCTTTGCGTTTCTTTTGTATCAATTTTCAATACTCAAAGAAAAACTCCTCCGCACAAACTTAAAAATCTTTGGCCATAGATTTATGATGGACAGCATTATCCCAGGCGGAGTGACTGTTGATATCAGCTCAGACGCTAAAAATGAGATATTATCAGAAATGGATTGGTTTACAAATGAATTCGAAAGACTTGCTACTATCTATGATGAAAACCCGTCCCTTGAAGACAGGGTAAGAGATGCGGGAATTTTAACCCCTGAAAAGGCAAAAGAATTGGGCGTTGTTGGATTTGTGGCACGGGCAAGCGGCCAGAATTTGGATTGCCGAATTCAAAACCCATTTTCACCTTATAATATCATCGTTCCAAAGACAACAGTTCTTCAGTCAGGCGATGTCCATGCCCGCGCATGGGTGAGGGTAGAAGAGATACGGGAATCTATCAGGATTATCCGCGCTATTCTTTACGGCCTGCCAAAGGGCGAAATTGCCGGCAAATTCACACCGCCGCCGCCTGATAAATCCGGCTTTGCAGTTATTGAAGGCTGGCGCGGAGAAATCGTTTACTGGATTCAGTCGGGACCAAAGGGTGAAATAAATAGATGTATGGTAAGAGACTCATCCAGCGTCAACTGGATTGCCCTGGAACAGGCAATTCACGGAAATATTGTGCCGGACTTTCCGGTTTGCAATAAGAGTTTTAATCAATCATACTCGGGAAATGATCTGTAAAAAAATGCGAATTTAAAATTAGGAATTAGGAATTGGAAATTATGAATTGTCTTTATGTTTAGAATCCTTCATCAAATATTCCGCACCGGCATTGTCACCGAACCGCTACCTCTTTTAGCAGAGGCTGAGATAGAGGAAGTAGGCGCAAGGCTTGAAGATGCTATCGGAAGGCGTTTTAGCAAAAGCCTTACCATAAGGATGGTGGACGCAGGCTCATGCAATGGCTGTGAACTGGAAATCCACGCCATAAACAATCCAATCTACAATTGCGAGAGATTCGGCATACACTTTACCGCATCACCGAGATTTGCAGATATGCTTTTGGTAACGGGGCCTGTTTCAAGAAACATGGAGATTGCGCTCCGTAGAACCTACAATGCCGCACCTTCGCCAAAGTTAGTAGTAGCAGTTGGCGACTGCGGTTATAACGGAGGCATATTCGGGGAGAGTTATGCGTCTCTGGGCGGCGTTGGCAAGATTATCCCTGTGGATGTGTATGTTCACGGCTGTCCGCCGAAGCCGGCTGACATACTGAGCGGTATTTTGAGGGCTGTTAAAATATAATTATTATAGATGTAGTAAATGAATTGTGTAGGGCAGGGCTTTAGCCCTGCATACATAACAGATTAGACATGGTGTTTGCATTATGAAAAATTTTACCTTAGGTTTTATAATCTCAAGCCTCATCTACCTTGTTCTCACTGCAATCCTCGGCCTGATATTTTTATTGAGCAACTTCTTTAACTATGGCCTCATGGTGGCGACAGTTCATGCGCTGCTGCTCGGCTTTGCCACGATGCTTGTCTTCGGCGTAAATTATCATATCATTCCGATGTTCTCTGGCAGGGATTTTTACAGCCCGAAACTTGCATATCTCCATCTTGTGATGGCAAATCTCGGCATTATTGGATTCGTTTCCCCGCTTTTAGCTTCTCATTATCCAGTGGAAATCAACACGCTTGCAAAGATATCTGCAATAATATTTGGCCTCTCCATATTTGTTTTTATCTACAATATGATGAGGACATTCATGTCGCCGGTCAGCAAAGAGCCAATCCCTAATCCATTCGGAGAAGGCGATAAGGCTGCCGACAAGATGGCTATACGATTTACGGCAATCAGCATCGTCTATCTTGTTATAGGCTGCCCTCTTGGTATTTTTTTTCTTTTAAGACCCGATTACATACCTTATCTAAGGCCAGTGCATGTCCATATAAACCTCATCGGCTTTATAACAATAATGATTTTCGGAGTTTCATATCACATGTTCCCGAGATTTACCGGCAGGCCGCTTTATAATGTTCAAATGGCGAGTATACAGTTCTGGCTTGCTAATGTTGGGCTTATTGGCATGGCACTCTGCTGGTGGTTTTTTGAGGCGGGAGATGTTGTGCGGCGGGCAGGTTTTTTGACCTTTGCGGCAATAGAGGGTGTCGCAGCAGTTTTGTATATTTATAATTGCTGGAAGACTTTGAGTCCCGGTAAATAGGTTGTAAAAAATTTTCTTGACATAGTTTCAATATTTCGCAATAATGCAACCATGAAAAAATCGAGGATTGCACGGATTGCAAAGACAGATTACACAGATTCATACAAAAACAAAAGGGTTGCTAAGTTTTTAATCGGTGTAATTTGTTTTCAAAATCTGTATAATCAGGTGACATAACCGTGAAACAGGTCTTTAATATGCATGCAGAGGTATGCAAGACATTGGCGAATCCCAAGAGGCTGGAAATTATCTATGCCTTGAAAGAGGGTGAACTCTCAGTAGGAAAGTTGGTTAAAAAACTTGGCATCTCAAAGGCTAACGTCTCCCAGCATTTGTCAGTGCTTCGACAGAGGCGAGTGGTGGTTGCAAGAAGAGAGGGGGTAAATATATACTACCGTATATCCAATCCAAAGATAGTGAAGGCTTGTGCGCTTATGAGAGAGGTGCTTATGGAGCAGCTTGCAGAAGAGGGTAAGATTGTTAAGAAGGCAGAGGGGGTATGATTTTAGAGTCAGAGAGTCAAAGGGTCAGAGAGTCAGAGTAAAAAACTTTGATTCTAAAAAAGGGAGGTTCATTATGGACAAGGTAACGATTGTCTTGCAGGATGCACCATACGGGAACGAAAAGGTATGGAATGCTTTGAGGCTTACACAGGCTCTTCTGAGCGTGGGCATGGGCGTGAGGATATTTCTCTACGGCGACAGCGTTATTGCCGCAAAAAAGGGGCAAAGCACGCCGACTGGTTTTTATAATATCGGCGATATGATGGCAGAGATCATAAAAAAGGGCGCGGATGTGAGGGCATGTCTGACATGCGCAAATGCCAGAGGGGTAAAGCAGGAGGATTTTATCGCAGGCGCCGTTATCGGTAAGACCCTTGACCTGGCTCACTGGATAAAAGAGGGCGGGCAGGTGATGGTGTTTTAATTCTTATGACTAAATCTTCTCCACAGGAATATGATGCATGGTATGACACTCCGCTGGGCAGTTTGTGTGACAGGTTGGAGAAGGAGGCTGTATTTGCGCTTTTTGGGGACAGATTTAAAATCTGTCCCCAGCTTGTTCTGGATGTTGGCTGTGGCACAGGAAATTATACGTTGGAATTGGCACGACAAGGCGTAAAATCTATTGGCATAGATTCATCCTTTGATATGGCGGCGTTTGCAAAGAGAAAGGCGGAAAAGGAAGATTTAAAATCCAATTTTGTTGTCGGAAGGGCTGAGGCAATGCCTTTTAAAGGCAATATCTTTGATGGAGTTTTTGGGATTACGAGTTTGTGTTTTATCTCAAATCAGGAACTGGCAGTCGCTGAGATGAGACGAACATTAAAACCTGGCGGAGATGTGGTTTTGGGAGAGTTGAATAGATTGAGTTACTGGGCTTTGTTGAGAATGATAAAGAGCTTGTTTAAGAAATCCAGCTATAGAGGGGCGCGGTTCTCCAGTTTAGAGACGTTGAAAAGGCTTTTGCAAAAGGTTGGTTTTACGGATTCAAAGTGGTCATCATGCCTTTATTTTCCACCGGTAAACTCATCATGGATTCTAAAGCAGTATAGATTTTTTGAAAGAATAGGAAAGATAATATTTCCAAAAGGCGGTGCATTTGTAGTGGTAATTGGGGTTAAATTATAAAAAGAAGATGATATGAAAGATTACACTGATTATAAAGACAGATTACACAGATTAAGGCAAAATAGTGGTTTTAAATCTGTGTAATCGTATTCCCGAAATCTGTGTAATCAATTCTTTCATAGGGGGTTTTATGTTTAATAAAATTTTCACAGTGTTGGTTGTAGTAATTGGAACAGCTGTTTTCGTACTGGCCGATGAACCGGCTGATAAAAAGGCGAAGGCAGTTGCTATGGCCGATGAGATTATCAGTATGCGCAGCAACCTGGCAAAAACTTTTATAAAGCCTGATACAGAGATTACAGAAGAGACCTTCAAGAAGGTCTGCGGCGCTGTCGGGAAAAGGGTCAAAGAGATAACAGAAAAAGAAGGGGTTAAAATAAGGCATGCAGCAACAAAATATAGAAACCCTCTGAATGCTGCAACACCGGAAGAGGCAGAAGCGCTGGCGCAATTTAGCAAGGACAAAAAACTTAAAGAAACAGCCGACACTGTTGAGAAAGAAGGTAAGAAATATTACCGCTATACAAAGCCTATCTTCGTGGAAGAGGCGTGCCTTGCCTGTCATGGGGCAAAGGATAAGAGGCCGAAGTTTATAATAGAAAAATATTCTGATGATAAGGCATATGATTTTAAGGTCGGGGAGCTACGAGGGGTGATTTCTGTTATGATACCGATTGAGGGAGGCGAGAAATAATGGACTGGAGAGATATTGTAATTATCGTAGCGGCTATCATTGCAGTTATCTGGTTTTTCAGGCATCCAGGCGGAACATGAGGGGTTGACCAAAAGTAGCCGGTTCGGCTGCGAAAATACGATTACACAGATTAGAAGAGCAGCTTACACAGATTAAAAATCAGTGTAATCGTTTTTAGAAAATCTGTGTAGTTATTCATAAAAGGAGGTGTTTACCAATGCACATAGAAAGATACTTAAGACTAATTGCAGGGATATTTGTCCTCACATCTCTTGTTCTTGCCAGGGTTCATTCTGAATACTGGCTCTTATTCACAGCATTCGTTGGGCTTAATCTCTTCCAGTCATTTTTTACAAACTGGTGTCCCATGATGATGTTTTTAAAGTGGTTCGGGGTTAAGGGGTGCAAGGAAATGCCTGCAAATTAAAAGGGGGTAATAATGCCGCAGATTGATGCAAATCAGATAATTGAAACACAACGGCAAGATTGGAACCGCGTTGCGCCGGCGTGGGAAAAATGGGATCAGCTTCTAGAGCGAAATCTGGCATTCGTTAATTATCGGCTGATTGGAGATGCGCGGCTCCGCTTCGGGCAGAATGTTTTAGACATCGGCTGTGGAACAGGCTATCCGGCGCTTCTGGCAGCTCAGGTTGTAGGCTCTACAGGTAAAGTTCTTGGCCTGGATTTGGCTGAGGAGATGCTGGTGGTTGCCCGGCGCAAGGCACATTCGCTTGGCGTTGCCAATGTTACATTCCAAACAGCAGATGCGACAACCCTCCAAGTCGCAACAGATTCCTATGATGCGGTCATCAGCAGATTCTGCCTGATGTTCCTTCCTGATATTCACAAAGCAATGAATGAGATTGCGCGGCTTCTGAAGCCCAAGGGTTATTTTGCCGCTGCCGTATGGTCGTCAGCCGATAAAAACCCGTTTCTCAGGATTCCTATGGATGTTCTCAAAAGATTCATAGCCTTGCCTCCTCCTGAGCCGGAACAGCCGGGGCTTTTCCGGCTTGCCAAACCGGGGGAATTGGCTGGAATTGCCGAGAGGATAGGGCTTCAAGATATAACTGACGAAGAAGTGAGAGGGGAGGCTCCTTTTGAATCCGCCGATGAATACCTTGCGAGCCTTATGGACATGGCTGCGCCTCTCCAGTCGCTTTTCAATAAACTATCCTCATCACAGCGGGATGAGGCACAGTCTGAAATTAAACGGGCGGCAGATGGCTACAGGAGGGGAAATAAAATTTTCCTTCCTATAGCAGTACGGATAGTAGTTGCAAGAAAGCCATAAAATTACAGTTCACAGTATTAAAGGGGGCATAATAAAGGATACTCTGAAAAAGTCTTTTTCTGTCCCGAGGTTTTTATCGGGAATCCGGTTCTTTTACAATCAACAAGTTATAGATGCCCGATAGAGACATTCGGGCATGACAATTTTTTAAAAGGTAGTTTTTCAGAGAGTCCTAAAATCAGAACATTTACGGAGGCATAATGAAAAGATTTAATCTGACTTCGTTTTCTGTCGACCATCCGTGGCTGGTTATTGCCATTGTTGCCGTTATTACCCTTGGGTTTGCCGTCCAGTTTCCAAAGATAACCATTGACACAGACCCGAAGAACATGCTTCCTGCCACATCTGATGTGAGGGTCTATAATGACTCTGTTGAAAGAGATTTCAGCCTGCATAAAGACACCATTGTTCTTGGCATAGTGAATAAACATGGGATTTTTAATCAAACAACCCTTGAGAAGATTGCAAAGATAACTGATGAAATCCTCAAACTCAAAGGCATTGTCACAAGGGATGTGACGAGCTTTACTACCGTTGATGATGTTATGTCAACAGGCGACTCTATCACAGTAAAACCCCTAATGTCTGAAATCCCAAAAACCCAGCAAGAGATAGATGCCTTTAAAAAATCCATTTATGAGAATCCGCTTATTGTTGACCGTCTTATTTCTCAAGACGGCACAACAACAGCCATATACATCCCTCTCGAGCCCGGCGCTAACGGCAAGGAGATTGCAGATAGGGTAAAGGCCATTGTCAGCAAGGAAAAAGGCGATGAAGAATATTATGTGGCAGGCGACCCTGTTGCACGGGACACCTTTGGCGCTGAGATGTTCAAACAGATGGGGTTTTTCTCGCCAATTGCCGGCATGGTCATGATGATTGTGTTGTATATTTTGTTCGGTAATTTCGGCCTCATATCATCAGTCATGGCAGTGGCCATGGTAAGCGTTATATGGAGCATGGGGCTTTTGATAGGGCTTGGCTATCCTGTGCACATCATGTCATCCATGATTCCGGTCTTCTTAATGGCCATCGCAACAGACTCCATCCACATATTTAATGAGTTTTATTTCAGATTCAGGGAATTAAAAAACTCCTCCCCCTTTATCCCCCTCCAAAGGGGGACAGCAAAAAAGCAGGCTGTGCTGGATACTATGCGTGTTGTGGGCCAGCCGGTCAAATACACTGCCCTTGCCACTGCTGCGGGATTCGCTGTTCTGGCGATTATGCACATCATTCCGGTCAAGGTGTTCGGCATCTTCATCGCATTTGGCACCATAGTTATAAGGCTTATGAGTTTTAGTCTGATCCCTGCTGCAATGATGCTTGTAAGCGAGAAAAAGATTCTTGCAGCAACAGGCGGAGAGGATGAGAAAGAAAATAGGGCAGCCCGCATATTGAAAAAACTCGGCGCAATCGGCGCGCGCAAATCAACAATAACGGTTATCGTAGGCATTGTCGTGCTTATTTTTGCTGCTATCGGCATCAGCCGGATAAATGTAAATAACAACATGGTCAAATGGTTTAAGGCCGGCAGCGATGTGAGAAAGTCTGACAGGATTATAAATGAAAAGCTTGGCGGTACTGCCCTCGGCTATATTGTTGCTGTGTCAGAGGAGGATGATTTTATAAAAAGACCAGAGACCATGAGATACATTGAATCATTGCAGAGGGATATGGAGAAACTCCCGAATGTGGGAAAAACCTTTTCTGTTGTTGACTATGTTAAGAGAATAAGCAAGGTGTTTAATAATAACAACCCTGCCTTTGATAGGGTTCCTGATACAAAAGAGGCAGTAGCCCAGTATCTTTTTATGTTTAACATGTCCGCCAAACCGAGAGATCTGGACAATGTGGTTGACTATCCTTTTAGAAAGGCGAACATCTGGGTTCAGTTGAAGACATGGGACGCCAATGCCATGCAGGATGTAATAAACAGGGTCAAGGCATATACAGCCGCTTATCCATTGACGGGCGTGGAATTTAAGCCCGCAGGCACAACATACTTCAATCTTGTATGGAATAATGAGGTTCTCTATGACATGCTCAAGGGATTCATCATTGCCTTGATTATCGTGTTTGTGATTCTTGTCTTTAACTTCCGCTCCTTTAAATGGGCTTTAATTGCCTATATGCCGCTTCTCTTTACCATTGCGGTAATCTACGGCGCTGTCGGATTTATGGGCAAGGACTTTGACATGCCTATATCAGTCTTGTCATGCCTCTCTCTCGGCATGGCCGTGGATTTCGCAATACACTTTATAAGCAGGTTTAGGAGAAGGCTGGAGGATGTAGGGCAGGGCTTTAGCCCTGCATTAAGCAACCCTAAAGGGTTGCCCTACAGTTCAGCTCTCTTGACCGACTCTCTCCTCTGGACTGCCGCGCGTCCGGGCAAGGGGATCATCAGAAACGCCATCCTTTTTGCAACAGCATTTTCAGCAATGATATTCGCCCCGCTTACGCCATATGTGACAGTAGGATTATTCATTGCAAGCATGATGTTTTTAAGCGCTTTGATGAGCATAATATATCTGCCGGCGCTGATTGTGATGTTCAGGAGATGGTTGTTTAAAACAGATGTCAAAAGGTAGGGTGGGCTTTGCCCACCAAATTGAGACTCGTTAGTATGATTCATTTTTATGTTCGCGGTTTATTCATGGTGGGCGCAGCCCACCCTACTGAGCTGCCCCTACCAATTTAATCAGGAGGTGCTTATGATGAGAATTAAGAATTATGAATTAAGAATTATGAATTTGTTGACAGGTGTTGCGCTGTTCTTACTGCTTACCGCCTACTGCTTACTGCCTGCTGTCTCCCACGCTGCCGATGCCTCTGGCATCATGAAAAAATCCCAACTTGCGTTTTTATATCCGGGCAAGGATATGAAGATAAGGGTTTACATGAAGCTCGTAAGTCAGGACGGCAAGGAGCGGTTGCGGGAGATGACCATGCTTCGCAAAAATTATCAGGAGGGCCTGTCTGCCGTAGCACAGGCAGGCGGAGATCAGAAATATTTTATCTACTTCTACCAACCCGCTGATGTCAGAGATATGACATTCATGGTGTATAAGTATACAGCAAAGGATGATGACAGGTGGCTCTTTATGCCAGCGCTCAATATGGTGAGAAGGATTGCCGCAAATGACAAGCGGTCAAGCTTCGTCGGCTCGGATTTTACCTATGAAGATGTTTCGGGAAGGGACATAGAAGAAGATAATCATAGTATCGCAAAAGAGGAAAAGGCAGGTGAGAGGGATGCCTATGTTATTAAAAGTGCGCCAAAGGATGAAAAGGGCGCAGATTTTAGCTATAAGCTTTCATGGGTAGACAAAGAAAACTTTCTGCCGCTCAAAGAAGAGTATTATGATAAGCGCGGAGAGTTGTACAAAACCTTTACAGCAGATGAAATTAAAGATGTGCAGGGCTTTCCTGTTATAACAAAGAGGATGATGAAGGATGAAAAGACAGGGCATAGGACAGAGGTTGCCTATCAGAAGACCGAATTCAATATTGGCCTGACTGATGATGTGTTTACCGAGAGGTATTTGAAGAAGCCGCTGAAGAAGTGGATAGAGTAAAAACCAGTAGGCAGTAAGCAGTAAGGAGTAAGCAGTTAAGAAAGACAGAAGTTGAGAAGATTAGAAGTTGAGAAAAATCTCAACCTCCTAACCTCTTAACTTCTCATTTTCTGGATTTTCTGCCTACTTCCTACTGCTTACTGTATACTGTATAAAAAGGGAGGTGTTTTATGGCACGGATAGTTATCATAGGCGCATCAACTGGCGGTCTGCCGGCAGCGTATGAAATGAAAGCCATGCTTGGCAATAAGCACGAGGTGACTGTTATCTCGAATACGGAAAATTTTCATTTTGTCCCTTCCAATCCATGGGTTGCTGTTGGCTGGAGGACAAGAAAAATTATTAGTTTCCCGCTGAAGCCTCATCTTGAAAAAAAGGGCATCAAATTTATTCCTGAGGCTGCACAAAAGATAGATACCCAGAGAAATGAAATTGTAACCTCCATGGGAACGGTAGTGCCATACGACTATCTTGTTATTGCCACAGGTCCTAAGCTGGCATTTGAGGAAATTGAAGGATTTGGTCCGGAAAAGAATACTGTGTCAATCTGCACAGTTGACCACGCAGAAGAGGCGTATGAGAAGTATCAAGAGTTTGTAAAAGAACCAGGCCCTATTATTGTTGGCGCAGTTCAGGGCGCGTCGTGTTTTGGCCCGGCATATGAATTTGCTTTTATATTAGATACAGACCTTCGCAGGAAAAAGATACGCAAAAAGGTTTCCATTATCTTTGTCACATCCGAACCGTATATCGGTCACATGGGGCTTGGAGGGGTAGGCGATTCAAAGGGCATTATGGAGCATGAGTTCAGGGAGAGGCATATAAACTGGCAGACAAATGCAAAGGTAAAAAAGGTTGAGCAGGGGAAGATGACTATTGAAATTGCAGGCGGGGGAGAAAAGGAGCTTCCGTTCAAATACAGCATGATGATACCTGCATTCAAAGGCGTAGATGCAGTAGCGCAAGTAGAAGGGCTTTGCAATCCAAGGGGATTTGTCATTGTTGATCAATATCAGCGCTCTCCAAAATATCCAAATATATATGCTGCTGGCGTGTGTATCGCCATACCGCCGGTAGAAGTAACTACAGTTCCAACAGGCGCGCCAAAAACAGGCTATATGATAGAAAGCATGGTTACCGCAATTGTTCATAATATTAAGGACTCCATTGATGGCAAGACGATTTCAACAAAACCCACATGGAATGCGATATGTCTTGCAGATATGGGTGATACAGGCATGGCATTTGTGGCAGCGCCAGAGATACCTCCGAGAAATATTACATGGTCAAAGAAGGGGAAATGGGTGCATTTTGCCAAGATTGCCTTTGAGAAATATTTTATACGGAAGATGAAAAAAGGCGTGAGCGAGCCGTTTTATGAGAGGGCTATTTTAAATGCAATGGGCATTAAAAAGCTGGAGGAGCCGCCGAGGTGAGACAGTCAGGAGTCAGAAGTCAGAAGTTAGAAGTCAGAAGTCAGAAGTTAGAATATTTTTATTCTGGATTCTGGATTCTGGCTATTGGATTCTTTTTTGTACTTGCCCCCAGCCCCTTGCCCCTTGTCCCTGCTTTCAGCGCAGACCTCCACGGCTTCATTCAGGGCAATTATTCATACAGAACCTCTGATACACACTGTTCCGGGGCAACGCCCTGCGATAAATATTGGCTGTTGATAGAAGAGCGGATACAGGTAAGTCCTTCGTATGAAGACTCTTCCGGTTTTTTTGCCGCAAAGGCAAAGCTGGATTTCTTTCATAATGCTGCTGTTGACGGCGACTTTGATATGAATGTACGAGAGGCCTATTTCACTTTGCAAGGCAGTTCTGCTGATGCGAAGGTTGGCAGGCAAATCATGACATGGGGGCTTGGAGACCTTGTATTTATCAATGATGTGTTTCCAAAAGACTGGACTGCGTTTATCATAGGCAGGCCGATAGAATATCTTAAAAAAGGGATAGACGGTGCGAAGATTGGCGCATATAGCGATGCAGTTAATGGAGAACTGATAATAATCCCTGCCTTTGAACCGGATACCATGCCTGATTCAAAACGGCTCTTATATTTTGACCCTTTGCCGCAGGTTACAAACCGGGACATAGACCAGCCGGCAGATAAACCTTCCAATACAGAGATTGGACTAAGGTTGTACCGTTCTATTATGGAGTTTGACACCTCGTTTTATTATTACAAGGGATTTTACAGAGCCCCATCCAGCCCAGGAAATTCAACCCTTACAAAGGTAAATCATTTTTATCCGAGGCTAAAGGTCTATGGTGCATCAACGCAAGGCTCTGCATTTGGAGGGGTTCTAAGCCTTGAGGCAGGATACTATGATTCCCATGACAAGGAAGGTTCTGATGCAGAAACAGAAAATTCCCAGACACGATACCTTGCAGCATTTCAAAAGGCATTTACCGGGGATTTTACAGCAAGCGTCCAGTATTATGTAGAGAGGATGATGGATTATGGCGAGTATGTAAGGACTCTGGACGCAAACTTTCCGAGAAAGGATGAAACACGAGAACTATATTCCATAAGGCTTACACAGCTCTTATATCATCAGACAGTCAAATTCTCTTTATTTACATTCTATAGCCCAACAGATAAGGATTATTTTGTAAATCCAGAGATAAAGTATAATGTTACCGACAACCTCTGGACAAACATCGGTGTAAATCTCTTTGGCGGCGAACAGAACAGCACATTTCTGGGGCAGTTCAGGCATGATGATAATATCTATTGGGCAATGAGGTATGAATTTTAGCCCCATCTTATTTCCTCCCTTTTGGGTATTCATATCAACATTATATTCTCAAAATTTTTATCCTTGAATGAAAACAACAAGATATGTAATATGTTAAATAATGAAGATAACCCTCATCTCTCCACCATTCGGCGAATATGTAAAAAAGAGCTCGCTCATGTCCCTTACCCGGCTTGATGAGATTCAGAAGAGCGAAGGGCTTCCCATTGCTCCGCCTGTGTTGGAATATCTGGCTGGCCTTACGGAAAAGGTTGCGCCTGATGTTGATATCCAGCTTATTGATGCTAATCGTGAAGACCTTGATGTAGATGCTGTTGAGGCAGATTTGGTTGGCCTGACAGTCCTGACCCCGCAGGCGAAATGGTCGTATAAGACAGCCGATATTTTAAGAAGGCGCGGTTTAAAAGTAGTTCTGGGCGGGATGCATGTTACAGTTCTACCGGAAGAGGCAAAGGCACATGCTGATGCGGTTGTTATTGGCGAGGCAGAAGGTGTTTGGGGAGATTGTATTCAAGATGCAAAAAGGGGGGAGTTGAAGCCATTTTATCATGGCGGGCAACTGCCTCTTGTGGATCTGGCTCGACCCAAGAAAGGGCTTTTAAAAACAAAGTATCACATGGGGTCATTTTTTACAGCAAGGGGATGTCCGTTCAAGTGCAAGTACTGTTCAGTGTATAAATTCTTTGGAAACAATATCAGGCACAGGCCAATACAAGATGTTGTTAATGAGGTTGCGACAAGCCCCTACTGGATGTTCTGGAATGTGGATGATAATATCTGGGGCGCCGGCATAGACAGGTCAATCAAGCTGTATATTGACCTTTATCAAGAGTTGAGCAATATGAGGAAGTGGTGGATAGGCTCTGGTGATTTAGTAAGCGTTCAGCACAGCAGGGGAGAGGAGCTTTTAAAATGGGCGAGAAAGAGCGGACTTACCTTAGTGATGGTAGGTTGGGAATCAGAGAATGTTGATAGCCTCAAGGAGTGGAATGCGCTCTTAAAGCAGGGCAAGGCAAGAAAGGACGCAATAAAAAAGATTAAAGACCACGGCATAGATGTTATGATGTTTCTTATGATAGGCGGCAGGAAAGATACGCCTGATGATTACAAGAGGACATTGGATATTTGTGATGAGCTTCAGGTTATGGCCCACCCCATGCAGGTTACGCCGTTTCCCGGCACAGACTTATATGACGATTACAAGCCGTATTTAATACCTGAAAGAGGTTGGGAGTATTACAATGGCAATAGAGTAGTATTTACGCATGACGACCCGAGGATGAGCGTAGAAAACAGAGAGAAGGCGCTTTTCTGGTTAAGGGCAGAGGCGTTTAGCAATAAGAGGATTATGAAGAGGTTATGGAGCCTGCGTTTTAAGGGTTTTCCCATGACCCATGTTACATCTGCCATGATTCAGATACCTATGGGAAGGGCCTTCAGGGAAATACGCGAAGGCAACCCTTATGTTTAAGGGTTTTATCAGTTTTTTTGGTTCAAGACAACTTTCAATTGGCCTCCTCATTGCAGGGGCTATATATTTTTTTTATCTAACCATATTATGGTTTCTTAATATGAGACCGCCTGCCCATTTCATGGTATGGTCTCCACTCCTCGTTATAATAACCCCTTTTTTTGCTAATGTTCTTATCAGTCTTTTTACAAGGCATTATGCCTATACAGGCAATATCCTCTTTCATGCAGGATTCTTCATTATAGCCATCGGAGTTATGTTAAGCCTTTTATACAGGTTTGAGGGAACAACAGTTCTTACAGAGGGCGCTGTATTTTGGGGTGAGAAAAATAATTATATAACCTATAACAGAAAAGATAATTTTGAGCGCTTAGCCCCCAAGGTCTCTTTAAAATTGGATAAGATAGTTCCGGAGTATTGGGGAGAAAGGCTTCATTTTATAAGATTAGACGGTGAGATTAGCTACCCTGCTGAAACCTTGGAGAATAAAGGGGTTGTGAGACTTAATGGCGGGTTAAAGGTTAATGGCGCAAGGATGCGGCATTCAGGCTTTGGTTTTGCGCCGGAGATTTTGCTTGAGGATGTGAAAAGCGGATTAATCCGAAGGCAGACCGTAGTTATGCGGCTCTTTCCTCCTGGCAGTGAAGATTATCTTGAGCTGGGAAGCCATAAAATTTACATGCAGATTTTTTCTGACCCTGTGGCTGAAAAAGGGAAACTTCAAAATAGGAGCATGAATCTGGTGGAGCCGATTCTGAGGGTCAGGGTAACATGGCTTGGCCAGCCAATCTATGAAGGTGTGTTGAAAAAAGGAGAGGTTATAAGACTCGGCACTACAAATATGTCATTTACAGGGGTTAAGTACTGGCTTCAAATTGAGATTGAAAGAGACCCTGGTGAAATGGGTGTCATTATTGGGTTTATTGCACTTTTGGCAGGGCTTTTATTGAGGCTGGTCAAGCAGGAAATTAAGCAGAAGGCTTAAGAAGGTAAACTATGAATTATAAGGAGACAGCAGTATTGTATTTAGTATGTGTGCTAACTTTTATTCTTTCCGGTTTTTTATTGTTTTCTAAAAATATATCACGAAGATTATATCTTTTAACTATTATAGCTATTCTCTGTATTGAAGGGGCTTACATTGGTATCAGATGGTTTGATACCGGCCATCCGCCCATATTTGGGACATTTGAGGCGACACTGTGTGCATCATGGATGCTCATTCTTTTTTCGGTTTTAATTGACAGAAAAGCACAGTTTGCAAGAATTGTCATTCCAATTGCTGCGCTTACACTTTTCTACGGGTTAAATTTTGATAAAACAGGCAAACCTCTGGTTATATCTGAGCAGAGCTATTGGGTATATTTCCATGCGCTATTTGCATGGATAGCGTATGGGTTTTATATATTTTCTTTTGCAGGCGCTGTTACAATTCTCGTCAATCAAACTACCCCCACCCCCCTTTTTACTAAAGAGGGGGAGAGAGGGGGAGTTGACCTCTTTACCTACCAAACCCTTTTATGGGGCTTTTTTGCCCAGACAATAATGTTTGCGCTGGGTTCATATTATTCTATACGTTTACACGGAAGCTGGTGGGTATGGGACAATATGAACCCAGCGCAAACATTATTGTCTGGGCAAAATGCAATACCTATACACGGCCGGATATTGTATGGGTGGGGGCCTCAAAGGATTGCATGGTTGATTTTGCTGGGAATGGTTGGAACAATACTTTTTTATTGGGGTTTGATATATTTCCCATGGGCTACCTATCACATCTTTGATACGGAGCTAAAGATACACTGAGAATATAGCAAAAAAGAGGCAATTGATTGAAAATGTTGATTGAAAATGTTATTGCGATACCTTATTAAATATGGTAAAAACCATAAGGTGTGCGAGGTGATGATGCCTCATAAGAAAGAACTTTCTTATGAGGCTTTTTTGCTTGACATGAAATGGTTTTGTTTAGTAAGAAGGATACTGTAATGCATATTGCAAGACTCATTTTTCTGGCGTCATTTTTCTTCCTATTCTCTTGCGAGAAATGGTTGATAGATACATCTGCCCAACATGCCCCTTCCAATGCCAGACTTCTCCTTTATTTGCATTCAACCTCCGTTATACCCACTGATATATCCTTTACTGTATCTGAGATTAAAATTCAGGCCGAAGATGGAAGTTGGCTGAAATTGGCAGATGGTCCAATTGATATAAAGTCCGGGGCATTAGTTGACAGGCAAATACTCTTACAAGATGCAGTTGTAGAACCTGGTGTGTATAAAGCTATAAAAATAATCCTTCAGAAGGCATCTATAAAGGGAAGGGATGGGGATGCGAGCCTCGCGCTTCCACAACCTGGCGGAGAGGTTGTCATAAAATCAGATATCGGACTACAGAGAAAAGAAAGCTCTGTGGTTTCTCTTGCATGGGATACGGAAAAATCTGTTGCAAAAGGCTATATGTTTCAGCCGGATTCCATAGAGGCAGAATTGCAGAAGCCTTCAGCAATGGGACTGCTTCTATTTATATCAAACAGCGCATCAAATTATATCACCATAATAGATAGAAGTCTTGAAAGAGTTGTAGGCGCTGTTACCGTTGGCGATAGGCCAATGGGTATGGCATTGAATTACACGCAAGATAGGCTTTATGTTGTCAACTCGGGCTCAAGAAATATATCAACAATTGATACAACACAGTTTTCTCTTCTTGATACGATTCTGCTTACATCTGGTTTAGAGCCAACCGATGTAGTTATTATACCGGATGAGAAAAATTTGTTTGAGGGGAAGTTATACATTATCAATAAGCTATCTAATGATGTTACTGTGGTAAGCACGGTAACAAGGCGAGTTTTGAAAACCATTTCTGTTGGAATGCACCCTTCAGCAATTGCTGTTGATACTATTAGGAAAGAAATATATGTGACCAATGAACAATCAAATAGTGTAAGCATTATAAATGCGATTAATGATACGTTTGTTGCCAATATTACAGTGGATAGCAGGCCAGCCGGTCTTATAGCAGCAAAAGATAAGCTGTATGTCTTTAATGAGGGTTCTCATAAGATTTCTATTATCTCTTTATCTCTCAGGAAGGTAATATCAACTATATCTGTTGAGGGTCCTCCTAAAAGAGGCATACGAGGATTTAATGACAGGCTTTTTGTTGTAAATACCGCTGCGAATACTATTACATTTTTAAACTCTTTTGATGTTATTACCAGAACTATACCGGCAGGAGTAGGGCCGATAGGTCTTGCGGGTGATGAAAAAAGGAATCGCCTTTACATATCCAACTATGGAGGCAATACGGTTTCTCTCATTGATATCATAGGGGAAAAGATATTGAAAGAGTTTTTTGTTGGGAAGAGTCCCTATGGTGTGCTTTTATTAGAGAGGTGACAAGAGCAGTTAAATTTTAGCTGTCTGTATACTTAATTGTTGAACTATATTATATAATGATAATGAAGCTTATTTTCCTTATAATACAAAAAAAAAGACCTGATAATATAGTAAAAAAAGCGGCGTATTTTTTTTTGATAATAATAGTCATAACATTTATGAAGCCTTATGTCGTAATGGCTGATATCTCCGGGAGGGCAGATGCAAATTATTACAAGACAACTACAACCACAGCCGGCCAAACCACTGAAAGCACAAGCCTTAATCAAGGTTATTCCCTCGGGTTGACCCATCAACTGACTTCTACTATCATGATATCAGGCGATGTAAGGTGGAGTATCAATGAGGCAAATGGCAGACAAACAGAGGATGTATATCCGGTTTTTTTTCTTAACTATGTGCCGCCTTCTATGTATTATCTATCATTCAGCTACAATAGAAGCGAGAATCTGCCTCCTGGCGGCGACCGCATTGCAACCTCTACTACGAATGCCTCTTTTTCCCTCCCGGTAGAGGGATGGCCTTCTATTTCACTTACCTATAGCCGCACAGCAACTGAAGATTTTCTTACTATTCATAAAACAAATAATGTATCAACAAATAAGGGTTTTAATACAGCATACGGGTTTAATTTTCTTGAAACAGAAACGAGCCTAAACTATTCTTACACAAACTCTACTACAGAGGATAAGGTTGCCAATACTACCGCTGAAACACAGAATCATTCTGCGTCAACCAACTTTTCCAGGGCGTTTTGGGATAAAATGATACAGACCAACGCAAGTGTCGGCTATAGCCAGTCAAAAAGGATAGATAAAAGTCTTGGCAGCCCAATAAGATTTGAGGATAAATTCACAGCATCTGATGGTCTATATAGCATTGATACCACACCAACGGTTGATTTCCTTACCAGTACGCCTGCGCTGATAGATAATAATACGGGCGCATCTGCAGGTATTGACTTAAATAATTCTTATAGAAATATGGGTTTTAAGTTTACAACTGCTCAATCGATACAAAAGATACACTTATATATAAGCACATCAGATACGAATATTGCCACCTATGTCAGCAATTCTTCTACTTATTTTGGTTGGCAGTTATATACAAGCAGTGACGGGACAAATTGGACATTGCGTGGTATATCGACGGTATCTTATGAGGCAGCAAATTTGAGAATTGTTTTTACATTTCCAGAGTTTAATGCGCTTTATTTCAAGATTGTAAATACTGCATTTCCTGCTGCAGCATTGCCTATAAGTGTTACTGAGATTGAGGCAATAGGTTTTAAAACTTCTACACCAACAAATGTGCTAACTGCCAAATCAACCAGTAATTTTGGCAGCTTTAATATTTCCTTTACACCCGTGGAGCGACTTAATATGAATTATAATATTAACTATAATCATGGCGCTGAAGATATTAATGACAGTGATACAACGAGTATAAACCAGGGTGCGCATATGGGGTTAATTGTTGTGCCTGAGTATCTGACTCTTTCAACAGGATATGCAACTGCAACGGCCAGTGCGACTCAAAAAACATCATCTACCAGCACAACCTATACTACTACAAAAACGGGCGCCGACACTTATACAATGACACTTTCATCAACGCCTCTTTCAACAGTGGGCATGGGCTTAAACTATGGTCATAGTGAATCTTTAACAGATAGTGAAACTACGTCTAAGGCCGATTCTATGGCTGGTAATATATCCATGAAACTCTATAAGGGTATTGACCTTGGCATAGGAAGCTCAATGAGCGAATCAAAGGAGATTAAATCAAATGCAAAGACAAGCTCACAGAGTTATTATGGAAACCTTAATCTTATTCCATGGAATGCGCTATCAATGGCAGTAAATGGAGGTATCTCTACCAGTACTTCAGAGAGTGGAGGGATAAAAACATCTTCTAGTTCTAACTCTCTGTCTACTAACTTTTCATACGCTCCAACAAGAAACCTATATGTATCTGCTTCAATAACTATAGAACCAGCAGTATCTCAGAGTTACAGTATTAGCTGGCTGCCAACCAGACGTATCCAGACAGGGATAAGATATGGTCTTTCAGGTGATACTACCAATATGGGAGCAGATTTAAGCTGGGCGCCGATTTCAAGACTTAGTCTGCGCCTCGGTTATACAGGTACGAGGATGGGTAATGCAACAAATGACCAGGCTGATTCTGTATTTGCGAGTGTCGCATTAACGCTATAAATTTTGCGGAAATGTTGAGAATGATATAAAAAATATTGAATAAAAGGAGATGGTAATGTATAATTGGAGAAAGATGAAACTGAGGAATTTCATACTCATTGCCATTGTCTTTATCTGGGGTTGCGGTGGGTCAACAATAAGGTATATTAACCCAAGCGCCAATTTTTCGTATATAAAAAGGGTTGCTATACTGCCGTTCAATAATCTGGGCGATGATAGATATGCAGGCGAGAGGGTGAGGAGTGCCTTTACTATAGACCTTATGTCCCGAGAGGTTTTTGAGGTTGTGGAACAGGGTGAGGTTACAAAAGCGCTGGGTGGGATATTTAGAGAGGCAGGCGTTGAAGAAGGCAGGGCTGTTCCGGTAGATAAGGAAACCCTAAAGCTAATAGGAGAAAAATTAAGTATACAGGCTGTAGTACTGGGGAGCGTGGATGAATATCCAAGCAGCGGAAGTGGCGGTGAAAGTAAAATTGTATCAATTTCTGTCAGGATGCTTGATACGAGTTCTGGTATAATCCTATGGCAGGCAAAGGCAACAAAGACAAGTAGAAGTGTTGTGAGAAGGTTGATAGGTGTAGAAGAGGTGGACAGGAGCGAATTGACAAAAGATGCAGTAAAAAGTGCCTTGGATACCTTATTGTAAGGGAAAGAGGGAAATGTGTATGGTAAGCGGAAAGCATAAATTTACCCCGAACCACGGCTTTACAACCGTGGTTCGAGGTTTACAACACAGAATCTTTTATAAGGAAAAATTTGTGGTTGAAAACAAAAAGATGAAGGTAGAAATAAAGAGTCAGACATTATTCTGCTTTCTATATTCTATTTTATTTACTTTTTTCTCACCATTCAATGCTATTGCTACTACAGAAGATGCTCTCAATAACTCAAACAAGTCATTTGTTCTAAAGAATGTTGCTATGCTGCCTTTTGAGAACCTTAGCGAGAACCCTGTTGCTAAAAAGGTAATTGCTGAACTCGTAAAGAAAGAACTGATGAGCAAGGGATGGGTGTCTATAGTAAAGGATAATGCTATTGAGGAATTTCTTGCAAAGAGAAGAATTCGTTATACTGGCGGCATAACAAGATTGACAGCAAGGGAAATGGGGAAGGTTCTTGGGGTTGATGCGATTCTCGTTGGCTCCATAAATCAATTCTCTGATGCAAATGCTCGAATAAGTGTCGCGGTAACAGCGCGTTTAGTTGGGGTTGATGGCAATATAATATGGGCTGACACCTTGTCTTATACAGGTAATGATTTTGTAGGTCTTCTTGGTTTAGGTGTTATAAAATCTGCTGATGTCCTAAGTTTAAGGGTTGTAAGAGATATAGTAAAGGATATCACAATTGATTTTTTTATAACAAAAGAGGCAGGCTTGAATCTAAATCCGTTTGAGATAGAAAAAGTAGAAACGTACCCTTCTGTAGCTAAAGGAGGAGATAGGGTGGAATTAAAGGTAAGGGTGTTATCTATTACAAATGAGCCGGATAAGATAAAGGCAGTAGTTGATAATAATGAAGTTAGCCTTACTAAGACAGGAAATAACGAATATGACGGTTTTATTACGGCGCCAACGAACGAGGGGGTATATCCGGTAGCCGTAGTTGCGATTGACCAGTCTCATGCGTCATTTATATTTGATGCCGCTGGGAAGATAATTATCGACAGCACGCCACCAATGGTTAGTTTGACTATCAGCAAGAAGACCTTTGCCCCTCAGAGAGACTTTGTATTATTTACTCCTAAGATGCTGAATTTGGATTATATTGATGAGTGGGCAATAGAAATTTTTGATAAAGATAAGAATAAAGTGAGGGGCGATAAAGGATATGGGAAATTGCCAAAAGGGCTTATATGGAAGGGTGAGACAGACAAACTCGGTCGAGTAGAAGATGGAGAGTACACATATAAGTTTATTGTAAAAGATATGGCAGGAAATGAAACTATATTAGCTGATACTATCAGGGTAAAGAATAATCCGCCTGCCATAAAGGTTAATGTGGAGAAGGTAGAAAATAAAGTTCTGTTTACTTTTGATTATAATCCTGATGAAGCTATAAAATCCTGGAAATTATCCATCCTTGATAACGATGGTAAACCAATAAAAACTGTTGAAGGGGAAGGTGGATTCCCGCCAACAGTTGAATATCCGGTTGAGCAAGGGTTTGATATAACCAAGATGTCATTCGCTGTTACAGCTAAAGATGAAGCAGATAACCCTTTTAATCTGGCTAAATCGATACCATCTGCACTTGACAAGAAATCTCCGCTTGCAAAGGCAAATGGAAAAGGCAAATTGGCTGAGGATTTTTAACTATGCAGAGATATGTCTTTCTCAAAGCCTTTTTGGCCTTAATAGCGCTTGCTGTTTTATGTTTTTTGTTCCGGGTGCTTCCAGGAGATATGTCTTGGAGTAAGGACGGCGGATGCGATAATTGCCATTCTGGACCCAAAGCCAAAGAATTGGGATTAGATGACATATATGCCAAAATCGCCGCGCTACAGTTTAAACATGCTGTGGTAGAAGAAGAAAAATGCGAGCAATGTCATATTATAAAAGGGTTAAAAACAGGCCGGACATGGGAGATCGTTTCACCTGATGCCCATAAAGAGCAGGTATTCTTTTTAAAAGATCTCTCTTGGGATAGAAAATATAAAATAGATTTAAAGATAAGAGACAATGCGGGAGCAGAGGTTTTGCTATCCCCTGTTCAATTTATACCGTCCCAGGTAGCAAACTCTGTTACGAAAGATCAAGAAGCGCCTTTTATAAAAGAGGCGGCAGTAGAAGAAATAAAACAGGCAATATTTCTTGAGGCGGCAGTTAAGTGGGAGACAGATAAGATATCTAATTCAATAGTGGAGTATGGATTAACGCCACAATATGGTGAGACCGCAATATCTGATAAGGTATTTGTAAAGGAGCATAAAATAACATTATCTGGGTTGAAGCATAGCAAGCAATATCATTATCGTGTATTATCACGAGATATATTTGGCAATATAGGCGTATCAAATGATTTTATGCTTGATACCTCTATACAAATTAATAAAATTGACGCTGCAAAAGTTATCGATAAAACTCGGCCGGTCGTAAAAGATGTCAACATTTTTAGAATAAAAGATGCAAAGGATATTTACCTTAAAATCACGAGCGATAGACCTATCAAAGCGTATTTAACAGCCAATGAACCTGCTGAAATGGATAAACATGGTTTTGGTCTTGCTCCTGCGGGTTTTTCTAGAATAAATGCATGTGTTAAGTGCCATTCACAAGGTGCGTCCCATCCTGTTGGAATAAGGAGTAAGGGATTAAAGACGACGAAGATCCCAGCTGAACTTCCAACTATTGAAGGAGGCATGCTTACCTGTGTCACATGCCATTATCCGCACGGTGGTGATAAAAGATATTTTGCAAGACTGGATTTCCAAAGAGACCTATGTGTAGCCTGTCATACAAGCGCACCATATATATAATGGTAAGTTTGGCGGTTAAAAATTAATAATTTAAAACTAATGTAGTTTTAACGAGTTATTGTGTAGATTTTAAATTCGCGACTTTAACTTAAATTTTTGCGAAGCCTTGCTTTACCGGAAGAGCAAGCAAATGGAGGCAATGATGAGCGATAAGATTAGAAGAAGCATTATAAACTACTCTATAAAAAGACAGATGCAGATTAGACTGCTTGTGAATGTGATGGTTATTGCTTTGATAGCCACGGCTTTAACAAGTGCGATTTTTTATTTTTACAGCAACCAAGAGATAGGCCAGTCGTTAAAGCAGTTTCATGTTCATGCAAGAAGCTTTCTTGATTTTCTTTTTCCAGCCATCATAATTGCGCTGATTGTCGGTGTTGTTATAGCCTTTGGCATAGCTGTTTTTTTTCCGCATAAGATAGCCGGGCCACTATACAGAATAGAAAGGGATGTTAAGGAAAAGATAGGTGAAGGTAATCTTTCTGTGCGGTTTTCACTTCGTAAGGGCGATGAGGTTGGAGAACTTGCTGATGCATTAAATGTTATGGTCGAAAAATTGAAACTAAAGATAGGAAAAATCAAGACAGCAGCAGATGATCTTTCATCACAGGCGAGAAATCTCAATAAAGGAGATGAGTCATTGAGGAAAATTATAGAGATTGCTAAAAGATTGGAAGAGGCCGTTAGAGAATTTAAGTTATGAATAGAAAGGCAAGGTCAAGGGTTGAGGGTTCTGACTCAACCTTAACGTTGGCCTTATTTTTAATATCTTTGTTACTTATTGCAGGTTGCACAGTGTCAGCAAAGCCGGTTCAGCCATCCGATGCAGGGAAAAAGATAAAAAAGATTGCTGTGCTTCCATTCTATAATATGAGTGGGCAGAAAGACGCTGGTAAGATAGTTGCTAATGTGTTTGTTACTGAAATGTTTAAGAGTGGTAGGTTTCGTGTTGAGGAGCCAGGCAATGTAGTGCAATTTATGATACAGGAGAGGATGGATACTATAGGCGAAATTGAGATAGAGAGGCTAAAAATTCTTGGGAAGCGTCTTAGTGTAGATGCTGTTGTGGTTGGCACAGTAGAGGAATTTGACGATGGCAGGGGAGGCGCATATCCTTCTCCAATAGTTTCAATAACAGCAAGGATGATTGACTCAAACAGCGGCCAGCTTATCTGGTCTGCTCAAAATAAAAAGAAGGGAGATGATTATATCATTATCTTTGACTTCGGCGAAATACGTTCAGTAACTACCCTTACTCAGAAAGTTGTCAAGGAGCTGATAGACACAATAAAATGACGATAAATATCTTTAAGTTGAAATTTAGATTAAAGTTTATGAGAGGGGTAATTTTATCAGCTTTAATCGTAGCCTTCTTTGGAGGCATACTGAATCCAACAAGCTCGTTAGGTTTTTGGCCTTTTACATCAAAGAGCAAAGGGCCATATATTGTCAAGATTGGCGATGAAATTATTACAAAAGAGGAGTTTATGGAAGCTGTAAATAATCTCCATAAGAGTGGCAGGGTGGGAAAGGCGCTTTCAGAAGAGAGGTCGTTTGTAAAACAGGATTTTGGCAAGTTTCTGGATGAAATTATAGACGATAAACTTATGGTAATAGAGGCCGTCAATCTCAGGCTGGATAAGGAAGCAGAAGTTATCGGTAAAATGGATAATTACATATTAAATCTATCCCTAGACAGGCTTCGTCAGGATGAAATATTAAATAAGGTTAAGGTGGATAATAAGGAAATAGAAGACTATTATCAAGAGCAGTTAAAGAAAAAGGAAGAAGAAAAGAAAGAGGCTCAGGAGAATGCTAATAAAGAAAAGGCAGATAAGGCAGATAAGGAAAAAACTGATGTTGTCAAAGTAGAAGAAAAAAAAGTAGAAGAAAAAAAGGAAGAGCCGAAGAAAGAGGATGTAAAGAAAGAAGATAGGAAAGAGGAAGCAAAGAAAGAGGAAGCCACTCAGCACAAGGAAGAACCGAAGCAGATGTCATCGGCTGACAGAGAGGCAATAAGAAAAGGTTTTTTTGATATTAAGGCAAAGGCAAGAGAAAAAGAATATTTTGCCCTTGTTAGACAAAAGGCAAAGGTTAAGATAAATAATGAAGTTTTGAGAGACTTATCTTTTGAGAAAACTGAGCTTATGGATAAGCCAGTTGCAGAGGTAAACGGTGAGACAATACTTGGCATAGACCTATTGGGGAATTTGAGTAGTTCACAGGCACTGGATGAAGTTACGAAAAAGGAGATGCTTGACAGGCTTATTCTTTATAAAACACTTGATCAAGAGGCAATGAATAGGGGATATGAGGAGGAAGATGAGATTCAAATAAAGATAAAGAAATATAGAGAGCAAATTCTCATTGACCAGTTTAAGAGAAAAGCAATTTTGCCTGCAGTAAAGGTTGAAGAAAACGATATCTTGGAATATTATAAGGCAAACCAGGAAAAATACAAAGAATCTGACAGGGTGAACTTAAGGATGATACATGTATTGCATGAAAAGGAGGCAAAAGATGTATTCTCTGAGCTTAAGAAAGGCGCTGATTTTTCCTATCTTGCCAAAGAAAAATCAATAGATCCTTCAAGAGAAAAAGGCGGGGATATTGGATGGGTGCCGGTTAACCAACTACCAGAAGACACTAAGAAGGCTATTATGGAAGCAAAGCAAGGTGATATGCTTGGGCCATTTCAAATATCAGCTGGTTATGTAATTATAAAATTGCTTGGTTTTGAAAAAGGCGGCTATATACCGCTTGAAAAGGTAAGAAATGAAATAGATAAAGCCATTGGTCGTGAAAACTTTAATAATACGCTAACGACATACATTAAGCAACTTAGAGAAACAATACCTATAGAAATAAATCAAAAAGATCTTGATAATATCCAAGGCAGATAGTTGATAGAGGCTGATGTTAAGTAATACGATTTTAAACTCAAACTTAAGTTAAGCCTTAACGGTTTATAAGGAGGGCAAAGCTTGAAATCTAATCGTTTTTCTTTTGCTGTAACCAGTATATTTGCAGTCAGTATTTTGGCAGGCGTAATCTTTACCGGCTGCATTGGTCCGAGGGTGGTGAGGAAGTCTTGTATAGACTGTCATCAAAATGAATTGTTAAAGTATAAGGAAGGAAAGCTGCACCAACCTCTTGCCAAGAACGACTGTGAAGGTTGCCACATACCCCATGGTCTTATTGGGGCGCTTAAGCTAAAAGCAAAGGACGCCAAACTTTGCTACCAATGTCATGAGAAAGATAGGGCAAGATTGGAAAAGGCACCTTTACATACACCGTTAACAGAGGGTATATGTCTCAAATGCCATAATCCGCATTCTTCAAAGTTAAAAGGGCTTGCAAAGGCGGCAGGAAACGATCTCTGCTATCTTTGTCATGCAAAAGAACCTTTTACAAAAAATACTGTGCATAAAGCAGTTTTAGAAGGTTGTGATACCTGTCATGACCCCCATTCATCCGAACACGGTAATAATTTGCTTGATAAAGGCGATAGGCTCTGTGCAAAATGCCATGATGTAAATGCCGGGAAATTTGTAAAGGCACATTTTGATTATAAAGTGGCAGACACAAACTGTCTTTCATGCCATGAACCTCATTCTTCATCAGGCGATAAACTTATAAGAGAATACAGTCATGGGCCATTTGGCCAAAGGAAGTGTATTGAGTGTCACAATGCTTCTGACTCCAAAGAGCCGCTGAAAACAAAAGCACAGGCCGACAAACTTTGTTACAGTTGTCATACAGTTCAGGAGAATGGATTTAAAAAGCCCCATGTCCATTCCCCTGTTCTCAAGGGAGACTGTACATCCTGCCATAATCCCCATGCATCAGACCATAAGAATGAACTTGTTTTGGCAGAAAAACAGCTCTGCTATAGTTGCCACAAGGATACTGAAAAAAGGCATACAAAGAAATTTAGTCATACACCGATAGCTAAGGGCAACTGTTCTGGCTGCCACGAACCGCATGCCTCTGATAATCAGAATGAACTAAAGGCTATGGGTGCACAGCTCTGCTATAGTTGCCATAATAAAGATAGCTTTATTAAGGCAATAACGCATGCCCCTATTGCCCAAAATAATTGCTTGCCATGTCACGATGCCCATGCATCAGATTATAAATTTGAATTGGTTTCACCTCTTGGCGATCTATGTTATAGCTGCCATAGCCAAGAAAAGAAAAGGTTTGATAAAGTCACAAGACACCCAAAGGTGAAAGAAGGTGCATGTACTGCATGCCATAATCCGCATGCAACAGAAGAAAAGAAGCTTGTTTTGTCAAAGCAAGAAGAATTGTGTTTTAAGTGTCACTCTAACTTGTTAGATAGGATAGGGCCAGATGGGGTGCATTCAGTTTTCAAAAAAGGCAAATGCCTTGTCTGTCACGATGCCCATGCCAGCAATAATACGAAACAACTGATAGAAGAAGGGGGTGGCCTCTGTTATGGCTGCCATAAAAGTACAAAGATTAGCCTTGGGATTGCCAAATATCTACATAAACCAGTGGTGGAAGAAAAATGTGTTGCATGCCACATGCCGCATGGAAGTAAAATAAAGAATTTTTTGCCTAGACCTCTCAAGGGTCTATGTCTTTTTTGTCATACAGAGTTTGAGAAGAGTTTGAAAGAAAAAGGTGTTGTTATACATAAACCGATTGATGATGGTGATTGCCAGAAATGCCATGCGACCCACTATGCAAATGAACGAGGATTATTGAAGGCCAAAGGCGACACACTGTGTAACAATTGCCATCAAAATCAGAGCGATATGAAGTTTACAAAGGCGCATAACAATATATCGACAAAGGATGCGGACTGTCTTGGTTGTCATGAGCCACATATTGGAAAAGATAATAGGCTTTTGCATAATATCATGCATGCTCCATTTGAAAAAGGCGAGTGTAAAAGATGTCATGAAAAACTCTAAGGTTAGTTGTTGATAGTTGGCGATGAGTTTGTAAGAAAGGTTGGCTGTGAGCAACCAATAACTTACTTATAAAGTGAGTGAATGGAGAAAATAAATGAAGGCTGCTAAACACATAATACCAATATTAATAGTCGGGTTAATTATTTCCTTTGGCATCGGAAAAGGGATAAGTTATGCAAAGGTCAAGAAAGATACCAGCGATCTTTGCATGGAATGTCACTCAAAGATGAGGGATTTGGCTACAAAGGCAAGAGTCCATCAACCTGTTAAGGATGGCAGATGTACGGAATGCCACAATCCCCATGCATCTAAGCAAAAAGGTCTTTTAGCGTATATAGACAGCGCCTTATGTTATAACTGCCATGATCAGAAAAAAGGTTTTACAGGCGTTATTGTGCATAAACCGATAGCAGAGGGTAACTGTCTTGTCTGTCATGATGCGCACTCCTCAAACAATAGGAGTTTATTGAAGAAAACAGGGGCAGAAGGATGCTTTTCATGTCATTCTAAAGAAACTGTTATAGCCAAGAAAAATGTTCACCCTGAAGTCAAGAAAGGTAATTGCACAGGGTGTCATAATCCACATGCATCTGATAGGGATGGTTTGTTAACCAAAGATAAAAAGAGTCTTTGTGCAGGCTGCCATCCTGAAAAAGGTGAGGCGTTTACAAAGGCGCATATGGGTTATAAGGTCGCTGGTACAGATTGTCTTGGCTGCCACAGCCCACATTCTTCGGAGAGGAAGGGTTTAATGAAAGCGTCATTGCATAAACCCTTTGCAGAGAATAAATGTACAAGTTGTCATCCTGCAGGTTCTACTGGCATTGTAAAAAGCGGCATCAATTTATGTTTAGGGTGCCATAAGGTTTCAATGACAGGTTTTAACAAGATAAGCAGCCATTTGATTCCAGGCAGGGCTGACAGTCCTTGTGATAGTTGTCATAATCCGCATGCTTCTGATGAAAAACACCTATTAAAAGATAAAGAAGCGAGGGTCTGTTATGGGTGTCACAATGACACAAAAGAATATGTAGCAAAGAGTGATCATAAGCATCCAAAACTTGGAGCATGTTCAGATTGCCATGTGTCCCATGGTTCAAACAACCAGTACTTTCTTGTAAAAGGCAACGATACCTGTTCACAGGAGGCCTGTCATGCAACCCAGGGTAAGTTTACTCACCCTGTTGGAGAGAAGATAATAGACCCCCGTTCCAAAACCCCAATGGATTGCAGCACCTGTCATAACCCCATGGGTTCTCCTGAAAACAGTATACTGAGGTTTGAGAAGGATCGAGAATTATGTATACAATGTCATCAAATGTAAATAATATGCAGTTACGAGATATTTGAATTAAAAGAGGTGGAATATTATGAGATATAATAGAAAAATTATAAGCAGGAAGTTAAAAATCAAAATGCTGTTCATCTGCATAATGTATTTTGCACTCTGCGTTTTACCTTTTGACACTGTATCCTTTGCAGAAGAGAGGGCTGGAGTAAAGACAGTTGCTGTCATAAATGGAGATGAGGTAATGGGTATGCTGAAGCAGCCCTCTGGTTTGTTTTTTGATGAGATAAAGAAAAGACTATATGTGGCGGATAGCGGCAATAATAGGTTAGTTTCCTTTGACTCAGAATTTAAATATCTTGCAGAATTATCAAATGAAAATATAGCAATCCCGGTTAGTCTTGTAAGGGATAAACAGGGCCGTTTTTTTATCCTTGATAGGGGCAAAGCAGATATCGTATTTATTGACCTTGAGAAAAAGATTGTTAAATCTTTTCCCCTTACAGGGGTACCAATAGGTAAAGAACAATTTCTGCCTGGTAGGATTGCCATTGATAAGGCTGATAGATTGTATATTATTGACAAACTCAATAAAAGACTTCTTGTGGTGGAACAAACAGGAGTGTTTGTGAAGGAAATCACGGTAAAGGATAAAAGTTTTTGGGGGTTTACGGATGTAAGGGTTAATGATAAAGGAGAAATTTATGCAATAGATACGCTTGGCGGAGTTGTTTATGTATTTGATGATAAAGGAGTAGTTATTTCAAAATTTGGCAGTAGAGAAGACAAAAAAGGTACTTTTCGTTTTCCTGTGAGTTTGGCATTAGATAAAAATGGTCTTATATATGTAGCAGATCAACATGCTGGGAAAATTTTTGTTTTTGATAAGAAAGGAAATTTTCAGTATACAATAGCTAAACCTGGCGTCAAAACGGGAGAGCTTTCCTCTCCTTCCTATATATTTATAGATAAAGATGGAAAGCTATATATAATAGATGCCAACAGGGTGCAGGTATTTAAAGAGGAGAGGGAATAATGTTTTATGTTTTATATTCGTCTCAGTATTTTGCTTTGTGTAGTTTTTATTTGTAGCTGCACGAAAGATATTAAGGAAGTAAGTGAGAGCCCTGGTTTAGATACTATACCATTCTACGCCAATACTTCTTTAGCCTTTGATACTAAAGGGGCGCTTAAACAGGCAGAAGAGGAAAAGAAGGCAGAAGAAGCAAGAAAGGAAGAGCTGAAGAAGAGATTAGAAACCCAGTCTGGTAAATCAGGTTTGTTTGATCCATGGGTTCCGCCAGCTGCTATTAGTTTCAAAGAGCTTCCTCCTGCACTGAGAGGGTTTCCAAAGGACAAGTTTGGTTACCCAGATTGGACTGCTGCTGCAAAGGGAGGTATAGTAAAACCAAGAAGTTCTATTATAGAGGGCATACCTGAAGATGCGCCTTTTGAACAAGACATTTTATTTGAGATAAATGACAGGTTGATGGCAAATGTCCTATTTTCTCACAAGATACACACATTTTGGCTTTCCTGCAAGATATGTCATCCTTCTATATTTATAGATAAAAAAGGGGCAAATAAATTTACCATGTATGATATATGGGGAGGAAGATATTGTGGTAGATGTCATGGGAAAGTGGCATTTCAGGCAAAAGGGTTTGAAAATTGTCAGAGATGTCATAGTGTCGGGAAAAAGACGTTTGGGGTGAGATAGGAAAATTTCTCATGATATAAGAAATTTCATTGCTTTATTTTTTAAAATATGTTATTTTGGAAACAGCGAATTTTTTATTAAATTATATGGAGGATATTATAAAAATGACGAAATATGGTATGGTGGTGATGGTATTTGTTTTGCTATGGAGCTTTGTCGGCTGTAGCAAGCAAGAAGAAAAGGAAAAGGTTGGTCAAATTGAGGAAAAGAAAGAAGTTATGGCAGGCAAAGAAGAGGTTAAACTTCCAGAAGGCCATCCTGCTATAGGTGATGGGAAAGGCACATCTGCGGAAGATATAGGGCAAAAGCAAATTAGTGTCGAGGAAGCAAGGAAGGCAGCAGTTAGTCATCCAACAAATGGAGAGGTAAAAAGAGAAGTCAGGGTTCCTGATGAAGTCAAAGCAAGGTGGAAAAGTGTTAGTTTAAAGGTTAAGGATAAGGAGAAGAATAGTGAAGAAACAGTTTCTATAAGTGTGGGTAAGGAGATGCCTATCAAAGGTACAAACTTTGCTATCAAGGTAAAAGTATTTTTACCATATTACACAATGTATGATACTTATATAAGCTCCAAGTCAAATGAGCCGGTAAATCCTGCGGTGTTGGTTGAGCTTTTAGAGGGCGGCAAAAGTGTAGCAAATGGATGGGTTTTTGCAAATTTTACGGCGTTTAATTCTTATAAACATAGTAGGTATGAAATAACTCTTCCCCCAATATCTTCAAAATCTTCAAAATAAGGAGAAGATATTTATGTCTTTACCTGCAAAGGACATAAAATACACCAAAAATAAAATTGACGAAGCTGCTGTAAATATTTTGGTGGTAGATGATAATCACGGCAATGTAGAACTTTTAGATGCCCTATTGTCGTCAAGGGGTTATGCAATATTCAAGGCATACAATGGTGAAGATGCCCTTAAGATGGCTGAAGATATACATCCTCATTTAATTCTCCTGGATGTTATGATGCCCAAAATGGATGGATATGAGGTATGCAGAAGACTGAAAGCAAATCATACTACCAAGTTTATTCCAGTAATAATGCTTACTGCATTAAGCAGCATAGATGATAAGGTTGAAGGTATAGAGGCAGGGGCAGATGATTTCATTTCTAAACCATTTCAGAAGCCCGAGCTTTTGGCAAGAGCAAGGTCTCTTATAAGGGTGAGAAACTTATTAGAAGAATTAGAAGATGCAAGGAATGTCATCTTCAGCCTTGCTACTGCCTTAGATTTTAATGATCCCTATACACATGGACACTCTCAGCGTGTTTCAGAATTGGCAGTAAGATTGGCAGCTTTTCTTGGTCTATCACAGCCGGAGCAGCATGGTATAAGAGATGCGGGTTTATTGCATGATATTGGTAAGATAGCCACAGACAAAGGTGTGTTGCATAAACCCGGAGCATTAAACGGCATGGAATACGAGCATGTAAAACAGCACCCTGTCGTCGGTGAAAGGATATGCAGTCCGCTCAACTTTGCTAAACCATTGCTTCCAATAATTCGCAGCCATCATGAAAGATTTAATGGTGCAGGCTATCCGGATGGCCTAACAGGAGATAATATACCGCTGGGAGCAAGGATAATATCTATTGTAGATCTCTATGATGCTTTAACATCTGCCCGTCCCTATAGGCAAGGGATGTCTCAGGATGTTGCCTTAGAGGTTATGAAGATAGAGGCAGGGAAGGGATATTGGGATAAAGAAATACTCCATTCTTTTGTCGCAACACTAAAAGCCCCCTCAAAATACACTGCATAAATTATTCTTTCCTATAAATCTCTCCAAAGTAAAAGTTTTGACTTTAAATCAAAAAAATGTTAGAAATTTTACTACCGTTATACGTGTGCGTTATACGTAATCTATAAAAATTTAACGTATACTGTATTATGCATTACGGTTTTTATATTTGGAGAGATGGCCGAGAGGCTGAAGGCGGTTGACTCGAAATCAACTGTAGGGGCAACCCTACCGGGGGTTCAAATCCCTCTCTCTCCGCCAGAAAGACAGTGAAAAGTGGTGAGTGGTCAGTGTGTGTTTTAACTGCCGTAGCACGCCAAGTCCCGTCCTGTGGATGGGGCTTATTAACTGACCACTGAGCACTGTTCGCTGATTACTGTATTTAATGGAGAGATGTCCGAGCGGCTGAAGGAGCACGACTGGAAATCGTGTGTACATCCAAAAGGTGTACCGAGGGTTCAAATCCCTCTCTCTCCGCCAAGAAAAAATAGTAAACAAGAAGGAGTAAGCAGCAGGCAGTAAAGAAGCAAGTTTTTATCTGCTTACTGCCTACTGCATTTTATGGTTAGTATTGATAGCTGGGTCTTGCGCAATAGAAAGTTGCAAACCCCGCCAGGTCCGGAAGGAAGCAACGGTAGTAACATATTCTATGTGCCGCAAGGGTGCCTAGCTATCAATAGTAACTATAAAAGATTTCAAATCTCAAATTTCAAATTGGAAGTGGTAAGCAAATGTCCTATTTAGTCTTAGCGAGAAAATGGCGGCCAACTAATTTTGAAAATGTTATCGGCCAAGGCCATGTTACAACAACACTCAAGAATGCTATTACTGCAAAAAGAATCGCCCATGCCTACCTTTTTTCTGGTCCAAGAGGTGTAGGTAAAACAACCATAGCAAGGATTTTTGCGAAGGCTCTGAATTGTACCAATGGGCCTACACCATCGCCCTGCAATAACTGCCAGTCATGTAAAGAAATAGCCGGCAATGTTTCAGTAGATGTTGTTGAAATAGATGGCGCATCCAACACCAGTGTTGATAATGTAAGGGAGATTAGAGAGAACATCAAGTATCTTCCATCTCATGGAAGATATAGAGTTTATATAATAGATGAAGTTCATATGCTCTCAAATCCTGCATTTAATGCCTTATTAAAAACTCTTGAAGAACCACCAAGCCATGCAATTTTTATTTTTGCAACAACAGAAGCCCATAAGATACCAGCTACTATTCTTTCACGATGTCAGCGGTTTAACTTTAAGCGCATATCCTTAAAAGAGATTCAGGAACATCTTAAACTTGTTGCTAAAACAGAAGGAATCAGCATTTCAGAGAGTGGTATATATCTCGTAGCAAAGGAAGTAGATGGGAGCCTCAGAGATGCCCACAGCCTGTTGGATCAAATAATAGCATTTGCCGGGGACAACATAAAAGAGGCGGATGTTGTAGAGGCTCTTGGGCTTATGGATAGGGCTTTGCTTTTTCAGCTATCAGAGGCTATAATTGACAAAAACGGCAATGAATGTTTGAAACTTATTGAAAAGGTATATGATTTCGGTTATGATTTAAAAAGATTCTGCCAAGACCTCCTTGAGCATCTAAGGGATTTGGTTATTGTAAAGGCGGTAGAGGAACCCAAGGGCATACTGGATATGCCTGAAAATGAGATAGAAGAGTTAAAAAGACTTGCTAACAATATCGGTCTTTTGAATTTGCAGTGGATGTTTACGTTATTGAGCAAAGGCTATGAGGACATATCCAGATCCCCATCCCCAAGATTTACTTTAGAGATGACCCTCCTTAAAATGGTTCATCTGGAAAATCTTGAATCAATAAATACCATCCTTGGTAATTTAGAAGAATTAAAGACAAATAGCAGCAATTCTTCTGCTGCATTTGTTAAGAAGGAACCTGTGAATGAAGTAAGGGCAGAAGCCGCGCCTCTGAAAAAGATGATATATGCGCCAGTCGGAGTTGATCAGTGGCCTAATTTTTTAAATTTTATAAGAAAGAAAAAGCCGGCATTAGCTTCGCATTTGGAACTGATAATTCCAGCTTTTAGCGAAGGGGGTATAGTTTTAAATATAAAAGATGGACCATATTATACTTATCTTTTGGAAAACAAGAATCTTCTTGAGCAACTTTCTCATGAATTTTTTGAAGAGAAAGTTATAATAGCTGTTAAGGCTGATGAGAATGCTGTTATACCTGTGAAAGCAAAAGAAGGCGATAATATTATAAAAGAGGTTATTAAGACATTAGGCGGCAAGATGGTAGAAGATCGTAGGAGGGCAAATGTATAAAGGTGTCGGGAATATATTAAAGCAGGCAAAGGCGATGCAGGAAAAAATGGCTGAGATACAGAAGGAGCTTGCAAACAAGGCAGTAGAATTTTCATCTGGCGGCGGTATGGTTAGGGTTATAATAAATGGAAGACAAGAACTGACATCTATTAAGATAGATCCATCTGTAGTGAACCCCAACGATATAGAAATGCTTCAAGACTTGATTACAGCAGCAGTAAATGGGGCAATAAAAAGGTCACAGGAGATGATGACAGAAGAAATGGGAAAGGTTACGGCAGGTTTAAACATCCCTGGGGTTTTTTAGTATTTTGAAGGATAATTTGAATGACATACTATGCTGAACCTATAATTCGACTAATAAAAGAATTTTCAAAACTTCCTGGTGTGGGAGAAAAGACTGCTTCTCGTTTTGCCTTTTATGTACTGAATACAAATAAAGAGTATGTTCAAAATCTTGTGAAAAGCCTTGTTGATGTAAAAGAAAAGATAATGCTGTGCCAAAGCTGTTTTAATCTTTCTGATAAAAATCCTTGTTCAATATGCAGCGATGCTGCAAGGAGAGATAATGTAATCTGTGTAGTGGAAGATATAAAGGACATGGCTGCTATTGAAAAGATGGGCGGTTTTAAAGGCCGATATCATATCCTCCATGGCACCCTCTCTCCCCTCAAAGGTATAGGGCCTGAGGATATAAAAGTAAATGAACTTATAGACAGGGTAAGGCAAGGTGTGGTAGAAGAAATAATTCTGGCCACAAATTCTGATATGGATGGCGAGGCCACTGCCCTTTATATAACAAGACTGTTAAAACCTATAGGGGTAAGGGTTACAAGGATTGCTACAGGTATTCCTGTTGGAAGCGACCTTGAGTATATTGATGGCGCAACATTGGGAAGGGCAATGGAAGGCAGACGAGAAGTCTAAAAAGACAGTGAGTTGCGAACTGTCTATAGTTAGTATAAACAGCTTCCTGTTGGCAGTTTACGGCTAACAAATAAGGATGGAGTTAATATGGCTTATTTTGAGGTGAGATGGCATGGTAGAGCCCAGCAGGGTATAGTAACTGCTGCCAAAATGGTCGGGGAGGCATGTTTAAGGTCTGGCAAATATGTGCAGGCCTTTCCAGAATTTGGGCCAGAAAGAATGGGGGCTCCGGTAAGGGCATACAACAGAGTTTCTGATGAACCGATTAGGTTGCACTGTCAGGTCACAGAGCCTAAGTATATCCTTATAGCTGATCCAACATTGATTCCTACTGTTAATGTGCTTGAAGGGGCGCCAGAGGATGCTATTTTTATAATAAATACCCCTAAGAGCCCACAAGAGATGCGTAGCGAACTAAAGCTCAATAGTAAAAAGGCGGCGGTCTACACACTGGATGCCTCAAAGATAGCTATTGAAACAATCGGCAGAAATATGCCGAATACGCCGATGCTTGGTGCATTGGCAAAGGCGACAAATGTTATTACACTGGATGCACTGATAGATAACTTCAAGGAGAACTACTCAAAGAAATTCAGCCCCAAGGTCATAGATGGCAATGTTGCTGCTATGAATATGGGTTTTCAAGAGGTAAAAGGGGAATAGTTATGGCAGACAAAAAAAATCTCCCCATAGGGGGAGTTATAACAACAGGTGGAACAGCCCATGAATATGTAACAGGCGGGTGGAGGAAATTAAGGCCTATTCTTGATAAAGATAAATGCACCAACTGCCTTATTTGCTGGGTTATGTGCCCGGATTCTGCCATCATAGTTGAAGATGGCAAAATGATAGGGTTTGACCTTGAGCATTGCAAAGGTTGTGGTATATGCGCAGTGGAATGTCCCGATAAAGTCAAGGCTATAAAGATGGAGGAGGAAGGCGACTGATGGCAATAACAATGACAAAGGGACAGGTAGGACTTACAGGAAATACTGCCGTTGCCTATGCAATGAAACAGATAAACCCTGATGTATGCGCAGCTTATCCTATAACCCCTTCTACCCAGATAGTTGAGGAATTTTCAGGTTATGTTGCTGACGGTGCAGTGGATACCGAATTTATAACTGTAGAGAGCGAACATTCGGCCATGAGCGCCTGCATCGGCGCATCTGCTGCCGGTGCCAGGGTTATGACAGCAACATCTTCACAGGGGCTTGCACTTATGTGGGAGATGCTTTACATTGCCTCTGGCATGAGATTGCCTATAATACTCACAAATGTAAACAGGGCCCTTTCTTCCCCTATTAACATCCACTGCGACCACTCGGATTCAATGGGTGCCAGGGATTCCGGGTGGATACAATTATACTCAGAGACAGTTCAGGAGGCCTATGACAATCTTTTTCAGGCTGTACGTATTGCTGAAAACGAAAAAGTAATGCTGCCGGTAATGGTCTGCCTTGATGGTTTTATAACAAGTCATGCCATTGAAAATATGTCTCTCCTTGATGACGCAGAGGTAAGACAATTTATAGGAGAATACAAGGCGCTTCATTCTTTGTTGGATACTGACAATCCGGTAACCTACGGCGCTATGACTCTGCCGGATACCTATATAGAATTCAAACGTCAGCAATCAGACGCCATTGCCCGTGCAAAAGACGTAGTTTCTGAAATTGGCAAAGATTTTGGAAACAGGTTTGGCAGGGAATATGGCCTTATGGAAAAATACATGTTGGATGATGCGGATGTTGCGATTGTGATTTTAAGTTCTGCAGCGGGCACTACTAAGGTTGCAGTGGATGAGCTCAGGAAAAAAGGCAAAAAGGTCGGCATCTTGCGGCCAAGGCTTTTTAGACCGTTTCCTTTTAAAGAGGTAGCGGATGCCCTGAAAGGTGTGAAGGCAGTGGCATGTTTAGACCGTGTGGACTCCATGAGTGGTTTTGGTGGTCCGCTTTTTAATGAGGTGCGTTCTTCACTCTATGAATCGGAAAAGCGTCCTAAGATTGCAAGTAGAATATTCGGTCTTGGCGGGAGAGACTATAAAGTAAAAGATGCTGTAGGGGTTTTTGAGGAGCTTTTAAAAATTGCTGAGACAGGGAAGGTTGAGGTGTTGACAAAATATATTACGATGTAAAACAGGCAAGAGGCTATAGGCAAGAGGCAAGAGATAAAACCTATAGCCCATAGCCTATCGCCTATAGCCTATTCTTAATTTAAAGGGGCAAACTTTATGGCAACGCTTAAAGAACTTGCAAAAAAAAATGAGCTTTTTTCCGGTGGACACAGGCTCTGCACCGGTTGTGGCATACCGCCTATAGTAAGACTGATACTAAGAAGCGCCAATGCGCCAGTGGTTGCCACAACAGCAACAGGTTGTCTGGAGGTTGGCACCACGATATATCCGTATACAGCATGGAGAATACCGTGGATACACTCAGCCTTTGAAAATGCCGCTGCTACGATAAGCGGAATAGAAACAGCCTACAGGGCTTTTAAAAAGAAGGGAAAGATTCCAAAGGAAAAGGATATAAAGTTTGTTGCCTTTGGCGGCGATGGCGGTACCTATGATATTGGTCTCCAGGCTCTGTCAGGTGCTCTTGAGAGGGGCCACAATTTTCTCTATGTATGTTACGATAATGGCGCTTACATGAATACAGGTATACAGCGTTCAGGCGCTACACCCTTCGGTGCTGCAACAACAACCTCGCCGGCAGGCGATATTATTTTAGGGAAACAGGAGGTAAGGAAAGACCTTACCAGGATAGTTGTTGCCCATAATGTCCCTTATGCTGCTCAGGCATCACCGCATAACTGGGCAGACCTTTCTAAGAAAGCTGAGAAGGCCCTAAAAACAAACGGTCCTACTTTTTTGAATATCATATCACCCTGCCCCTTGGGTTGGTATTCCAAACCAGAGGAATCCATAGAAGCGGCGAAGGTGGCGGTTGATACATGCTATTGGCCGCTTTACGAAGTTGAGAACGGAGTTCTTAAGATTAACTATAAGCCAAAGCAGAAGAGGCCTATAGGAGATTGGCTTAAAATGCAGGGAAGATTCAAACATCTCTTAAAGCCTGAGAATCAGGCATTATTAGATAAACTTCAAGGATGTATAGATGCAGAGTGGGAAAGGCTTTTGAGTTTGGATGGGAAGGTAATTTAAGATATACGATTACACTGATTAAGACATAAATCAGTGTAATCGTTTTTCAAAATCTGTGTAATCATTTATAGGGGTTTATTTATGCCGACAAGCTCACTGGTAATGTTTGAGGAAGAGTTTAAGCAGATTACTGCGATTATTGACCGTCTCTTGAAAGAGGCCAATGCAAAACTTGTGTTTCTTGTTGATAAAGATGGGCAACTAATTGCATCCAGCGGAGAGACAAGAGATGTGGATACTACTTCTCTGGCATCTTTAACAGCAGGCAATATTGCTGCCACAGGTGGACTGGCAAAACTTATAGGCGAAAAAGAATTCTCCATACTTTTCCATGAAGGGGAAAAGGATAATCTGCATATCTCAATTGTAGGCCAACGGGTTATACTCGTTGTTATATTTGACCAGAGGTCATCCCTTGGTTTGGTAAGGCTCAGGGTGAAGAAGGCAAGCGAGGAGCTAAATACGATAATACAAAAACTGCTGCATAGGGTGGAGGCCAAGCCGTCTGCTCAGGAAAACCTCCTTGCAGAGATTTCAGATAATGATATAGATAAATTGTTCCATTAAATACAGGCAATAGGCTATAGGTGATAGGCAATAGGTAAAATCCTATAACCCTATCGCCAATAGCCCATTGCATTGTCCATAGCCTATTTTTAAAAGGGGTTTTTAAGGGATGTCCTTTATAAATTATTCTTCCAGAGAAATAAACTGCAAGATAGTCTATTACGGTCCTGGTCTTTGTGGCAAGACCACAAATCTGCAATTTATCTTCAAGAAGACCAACCCAGAACACAGGGGCAAGATGATATCTCTTGCTACAGAGACAGAGAGAACCCTTTTTTTTGATTTTCTCCCTCTTTCCCTCGGCGATATAAAAGGTTTTAAAACAAGGTTCCATCTTTATACAGTTCCTGGCCAGATATTCTACGACGCATCAAGAAAACTTATATTAAAGGGTGTAGACGGCATCGTATTTGTTGCAGATTCTCAAATAGAGAGAATGGATGCCAACATAGAAAGTTTTGAAAACATGCAAACCAACCTCAAAGAACAGAGCTATGACCTTGCAAACATACCATATGTAATTCAATACAATAAGAGAGACCTTCCAAATGTTGTGCCTTTATCAGAGCTGAAAAAGGTTCTGAATGTTAATGGTGCGCCGGATTTTGAGGCTGTCGCTGCAACAGGTGCCGGTGTTTTTGAGACATTAAAAGCTGTAGTAAAACTTGTGCTTATTGAATTGAAAAAAGGCACATAAATAATTTCAAATTTGGAAGGTGAGATTTTAAATTAATTTAGAAGCGGAGGGGGTGAAAATCTGATGCCGGGTATACGGATAAAAGAAGGTGAATCCTTTGAGAGCGCCATGAAGAGGTTTAAAAAGCAGTGTGAGAAGGCTGGGATATTGAGCGAGATAAGGAAGCGTGAGCACTATGATAAGCCGAGCGTTAAAAGGAAAAAGAAAGCTATCGCTGCAAGGAAAAGGGCAGTGAAACGGACAAAGAAAAGGGAGTATTAATGTCTATTAAAGCAGAGTTGGTCAAACAGATGAATGAAGCTGCAAAGGCTCAAGACAAGATAAGGCTTGGGGCATTGCGCAATATTCTGGCTCAGGTAAAAAATAAGGAGATAGCGCTTATCAAACGGACAGAAGGCTTAAGTGATGAAGAGGTTGTCTCTGTTATTAAAACCATGGTAAAGCAGAGCCTTGAGTCTATAGACCAATTTAAAAAAGGCGGGAGGCAGGATTTGGTGGATAAAGAAGAGGCAGAACTAAAAACCCTCCGGTCTTTTCTTCCGCCCCAGCTTTCCAAGGATGAGATAAAGGTTATTGTCAGCGATATAGTAAAAAATCTCAAGGCCTCCGGGCCGAAGGATATGGGTAAGGTTATGAAAGAGGTTATGCCGAGGGTTGCCGGCAAGGCAGACGGGAAGTTAGTAAATGAAGTAGTGAAAGAGGTTTTGGGCAATTAAGACTAAAAAGAAGGCTGAAGGCTAAAGAAAGACAAATGTTAGGTCAATGTCTTGTTCTCCCCTTCAGCCTTTTGTCTTTAGCCTAATGTATTTGAGGGATAAGGATGAAGATAAAGGATATCTATACAAAGGCTGTTCAGCGTGGTATCGAGTTTGACCCGAGGGGCAGGACAGAAGTAGAGAACGAACTCAAAAGGGCTAAAGAGGACTTTGATGAGCTCAAAGATGAGGATAAGAAGGCATTTGACAGGGAATGCCTGATAAATCCTTATTCTGATACCCGAATATTATACGGCGACCCCGCGAGGGATGTAAAGGGTGTGTTGGTTGGTATAGACATGGAAGTCGGCGAGATACTTCTTGCTGACAGGCTCAAGGGACAGGGGAAGCCTATAGACATGGTAATAGCCCATCACCCAGAAGGCAGGGCCATGGCTGCGTTGTATGAGGTTATGGGGATGCAGGCTGGTATTCTTCTGAAATACGGTGTTCCCATAAATATTGCCGAAGATATAATGGATGAAAGAATAAAGGAAGTCGAAAGAAGGCTTCTTCCCGCCAACCACACAAGAACAGTAGATGCCTCAAGGCTTCTGGATATACCCTTCATGTGCATACATACCCCCTCGGACAATGCTGTCACAGACTATCTGCAGAAACTTTTTGATAGAGAAAAACCTGGCAGGGTTAAGGATATGGTAGCTATATTGAAAGATATACCTGAATATAAGGCAGCCATTGATGAAAAGGCAGGGCCCAAGGTCTTTGTGGGTTCAGATAAGAGAAAGGCTGGAAAGGTCTTTGTGGACATGACAGGCGGCACCGGCGGGAGCAAGAATATCTATGAGAAGCTCTCTAATGCAGGTATAGGAACCGTTGTTGGTATGCATATAAGTGAAGACCACAGGAAAGAGGCAGAAAAGCATCATGTAAATGTGGTCATTGCAGGTCATATGAGCAGTGACAATCTTGGTATGAACCTGCTTTTGGATGATATACTGAAAGGCGTAAATGTTACTGCGACATCTGGATTTAGAAGGTTCAGCAGGAAAACACAGTAAGCAGTAGGCAGTAAGAAGTAAGCAGTAAGTAAGAGGATGGTTGTTTTTCTGCCTACTGCATACTGTTTACTGCCTACTATCTTTTTGGGGGTTTTCTTATGGCATCTAAGAAATTTGTTTATTTCTTCGGCGGCGGAAAGGCCGAAGGCAAAGGAAGCATGAAAGACCTTCTCGGCGGCAAGGGGGCAGGACTTGCTGAGATGACAAACATCGGCCTGCCTGTTCCTGCAGGATTTACTATAACAACTGAGGTCTGCAACCTCTACTATAAAAATAATAAAAAATATCCTCCTGGTTTTGATAGAGAGGTTATGAGAAATGTTGCAAGACTTGAGAAACTGGTTGGCAAAAAACTTGGCGATGCCAATGCCCCGCTTCTTGTCTCTGTCCGCTCCGGTGCGGCGCGGTCTATGCCCGGAATGATGGAAACCATATTAAACCTGGGGCTTAATGACAAATCTGTTGAGGGCCTTTCAAAGAAGACCAATAACAGACGTTTTGCCCTGGATGCCTATCGTCGGTTTATTGTGATGTATGGCGCAATTGCTATGGGTATTCCCAGGGAAGAGTTTGAACATGAATTTGAGAGGATTAAAAACAGTAAGACAAAACCAAGGCTTAATAAAATGAACAATAAAGTCCTTGATACAGATGTTAATGAGAAAGAGCTTGAAGAGCTGATATCATTGTTAAAGGCTGTCTATAAAAAGCATACGAAAAAAGACTTTCCGCAAGACCAGCAGGAACAGCTCTGGGGCGCAATCAATGCAGTCTTTGGCTCTTGGATGGCTGAAAAGGCAGTTACATACCGCCGCGTTGAAAAGATTTCAGGACTTCTCGGCACAGCAGTGAATGTAGTTCAGATGGTATTTGGAAATAAAGGCGACTCGTCCGGCACTGGCGTCTGCTTTACCAGAGACCCCAATACAGGAGAAAACATCTTTTACGGAGATCTTCTTATGAATGCTCAGGGAGAAGATGTTGTTGCCGGCATCAGAACTCCGATTCATCTGAGCGATCTAAATAAGATGATGCCCAAAATATATAAGCAGCTTTGCGATGTAAGAACGAAGCTTGAAAAACATTATAGGGAGATGCAGGACATAGAATTTACCGTTGAGGAGGGCAAGCTTTACATCCTTCAATGCCGCTCCGGCAAACGTTCGCCAACTGCTGCCTTCCGCATTGCAGTTGACATGGTAAAGGAAAAACTTATATCAAAAAAAGAGGCTATCTTAAGAATCACAGATAAAGAGATTGAAGGGCTTTTTTATCCTGTTATTGATCCAAATATTTCTTTTAGTGAATTGGAAAAATACCGCTTTGCACGAGGTATAGATGCTGTGCCGGGCGCTGCATGCGGCAAAGTTGTATTTACTGCAAAGGATGCAGAGGCATGGGCAGTGCGAGGCGAGAAGGTAATCCTTGTCCGAAAAGAGACCAGCCCTGAAGATGTAGGCGGCATGCATGCTGCACAGGGAATACTCACTGCTACAGGCGGCAAGACCTCTCATGCAGCAGTTG
>Ga0209341_10000241_pt1 | contig 55400 bp, 36 predicted proteins | sample RifCSP13_2_FD_184020 | JGI IMG/M metagenome (GOLD analysis project Ga0209341, IMG submission 184020) | Soil microbial communities from Rifle, Colorado - Rifle CSP2_sed 13_2 (SPAdes) (version 2) | ecosystem: Environmental > Terrestrial > Deep subsurface > Rock core/Sediment | place: Rifle...
GCGTGGCGCACGCTAATCAGGATGCCCTCGGCCAGGCTGTCGAGGGGTCGGCTCAGGTCGTACTCGAAGCCGAGGTTCGTGCCGCCGCTGGCGAACCACAGGTAGGTGGACGAGACGAAGACGCCCCCCCACTCGGAGAAGAGCTCGTTGAAGCGGCGGAAGATCGGATAGCAGGGGACGCCGACGAAGATCAGGCGGTGCTTCTCCTCGGGGAGGATGCCGATGCCGCTGGCGGCCTTGTACTCCATCTCCTGTACGAGTTCCTGGAAGTAGCGGGCGCCTTCGGCCGTGCCGCGGAATGCATTCGAGACGCCCAGGTAGATCGTGCCATCGGTCAGCGCGTTGAACACCCCGGGGCGGCTGGCGTTGAGCTCGAGCACGCGGTGCCATCCCCGCACCATGTCGTTGGTGTAGGTCAGCACCTGTCGTAGGCGGTCGATGTCGAAGCGTCGGCCGGTCTGCTCCTCGCAAATGCCGATGAACTCCTGGATCTGGCCGGCGACGTAGCGCTTGTCGTTCTCGAAGTCGGCGTTGCCCGGCCATGTCTGGCCGCCGGCGCGCCGGGTGCCGGGGATATCCAGGGTGAAGATCGGGATGGAGTACATGCGCTCCCAGATCTCGGCCCACTTGATGTAGGTGTTGCAGGCGTTGGTCAGGACGGCCAGGCTGGGCGGCGGGATCCTTCCCATGGGGTGGTCCCCTTGGCGCAGCTGCAGGGCGATGTCGGCCTTGACGTAGCCGCAGATATCGGGCGAATAACCGTAGTCCTCGGCCTGGTTCAGGTACTCGTGGGCGACCCGGCGCACCGCCATCTGCAGCGAGTGGATCTCGGGGAACACCATCGGGTAGTCGAACACGCGCAGCACTTCGGCCATGCTGCCCATGACGAAAACGTAGGCCGCCCGGCCGCCGCCGGCCGAGACTTCCGTCATCGACTGGAACCATTCGCGGAACAGGCGGGCCCCGTCTTGGGCGCCGCGCCCGACGATATCGGCGGATCGTGCCTGCTTCTCGTCCATCGACCCCTCTTCTGCCCGTCGCCGTAAAGGTCAGGTGAACAGGATGTTCTCGACGAAGGTCTCCAGCTGGATTTGCAGCTGGTCGAAGCTGGTCATCTTCTCCTCGAATTCGGTGACGAAGTAGGGCAGGCCGGCCTCGTCGAGCGCCTTGGAGTAGGCCACCTGGTCTTCGAGCCCCGGCTCGCACATCTTGGCGGCGGAAAGGATGACGGCGTCGGCGCCGGCGCCGCGGGCGCGTTCGAGCAGCATCTTCTCCTTGGGCTTGCGCAGGTCGTGCTGGACCACGCTGTACGACGACTGCTCCAGATAGGCGCGCGCCAGGTTGAGCAGCGGGTCGCCGTCGAGCGAGACGTCGTCCAGGATCCAACGCAGGCCGATGAGCAGGTCGTCATCGACGACGTAGCAGGTCTGGCCGATCGCCCGCAGCAGGTCGAGTGGCGGCTGCTCGCAGAACCCGCCCTCGAGGACGACGCGGATCTTGTCTTGCGGTCGGGCCGGGCGGGCTTCGATGATCGGCAGCAGGGCCTGCAACAGGCTGTTGTGCTCCCGGCGCGGGATGAGCCCGCCGAGGGCGGTCAGGATGTAGACCTCGTCGATCGCCAGCAGCCACGGCGTTTCGCGCTTGACGGCGTACAGCCTCCGCAGCAGCCGCCGGTTCTCGTTGAAGACGGAGATCGAGCGGCGCAGGTCGTCTTCGAGGATCGGCGCCCCGGCCACCTGCTCGATGGCGCGCTGCAGCCGGGCATACTCGTCGCGCAAGTAGCGGGCGGCATGGGCGGAATTGGCGTTCTGCGGAAGGTAGAGGATGTCGCAGGGGTAGTCGACGTTGCGGCCCCAGACGGCGGCCAGGTTGCGGGCCGCGTCGCAGATGGGGTGGCTGACGAACAGGTCGAGATCGACCGTCCCGGCCAGCGCCAATTCCAGCGAAGTCTTCAGGATCGAGCACAGATAGGAACCGAAACGCGACTCGGCGCGGACGGCCTCCACCGGGGCGCCGCGGACTTTGAAGGGAAGCAGGCCGGCGGCCTCGGCGATTTCCTCGGGAAAGTACACCTGGAAGTGGCCAACGACCTTGCCCCCTTGCTCCCGCCAGCGACGGACGGTCGGAAAGGTGGTGTCGTCGAAGACTTCCTGGATGTCCTTCAGGATGTTCTCGAAGGACCGGCCGTCAAGGGAGGCCGCGTCGAGAACGGGCGAAGTATCCATCAGCACGACCTCTCAGGGATCGTGGGTGTGGAATCCAGTGCCACCTGCGGCGGTGACGACACCCGGCGCCGAGGGCGGGGCTTGGCCACCCGCTCCCGGGTTTCCTCGAGGAATTGCTGCGCATGTTCGTGGAGCAGGGTGCGCAGTTCTGCCAGCAACTGCCAGGCGGCGCCGCCGCGCCAGTGCCGCGGTAGAAGCTCGTCCGGCAGGAACGGGTCGACGCGCGGGAACTGCAAGTAGTCATAGGTCGCCCAGAATCGCCACACGAATCCCCGTTCTGCAGGTAGCCCGTGACGCAGACCGCGGTGCACTTCGTTCAGCATCGGACCGTAGCGCTCGATGTAATCACGGTAGCGGGTATCGATGGCCGGCAGATCCCAGCAGCGGGCGACGATGCGGTCCTGCTCAGCCGGGTCGAGTCGGGCGCCGGCGAAGACGTGGACGTAGGGATGGACCTCGAGCTCGTGCAGGACTCGGCGGAGTTCCGATTCGCGCGGATAGGCGGCGATGAGCGTCCCCGGCAGCAGGTTCCCGAAGCCGAGCCATGAAAGTCGAGTGTGCAGGCGATGACGGGTAAGCCGGCGTTCTCCGGGCAAGGAGAAGGCGATCACGGTCCAGGTGCCATCCCACGGCTCCTGGCGCGGGCCATAGAGCCGGCGGCTGCCTTCTTCTAACAGGTCGTGCGCCTTCGGGGTCACCCGGTACAGGCTGCGCCTGCCCTGTCGCCGCGCCTCCAGCCAGCCCCGCCGCTTCATTCGGGAGAGGGTGGAACGGGCGGCCCGCTCACCCACGCCCAGCACCTTCAGAACCCTGAGAAGGTGGCCCGTCCAGGCAACACCGCCGGCGGGATTTACATAATCGCCGAGGTAGTTGAAGATGATGTCGCGTGTGCTGGGAGCGGGGGCGTCCATATGTCGCATTATTGCGTCGTATGGCCAAATAGTGAGACACATCCAGAATAGCACACTTTCGGTCGGAGTTGTCGTGTGACGTTCGTCACATCTTTGCCAAGGGTGCCGGCAAGACAGCGAACATGGCCGCTTCTCATACGGCGGGCACGGGAACCTGCTGAAGCTGGTCTAGCACCAGGTCGCCCATCTGCGTCGTCGATATCCCGCTGCGGGTATCCACCGAGGGGACGGCATCGCTCTGCAGCAGGCGCTCGACGGCGGACTCGATCCGGGCGGCGGCCGTCTCCTCGCCCAAGTGGTCGAGCATCATCGAAACCGCCAGTACCGCCCCGAGTGGGCAGGCGGTGTTTTTCCCGGCGTGCTTCGGCGCCGATCCGTGGATGGGCTCGAACATCGAGGTGCGGCCCGGGTGGAGATTGGCCGAGGCGGCGATCCCCATCCCGCCCTGGAGCATCGCTCCCAAGTCGGTGATGATGTCGCCGAACAGGTTGGTCGTGACGATGACGTCGAACCAGTCCGGGTTCTTGATCATCCACATGCAGCAGGCGTCGACGTAGGCGTGATCGGTCTCGACCTCGGGGAACTCCAGGGCGACCTCGGCGAAGACGCGAGTCCAGATGTCGTGCGGCCGGATAGCGTTGGCCTTATCGACCAGGGTCACCTTCGGCGGACGCCCGCCTGCCGGCCGCGCCGCCGCTCGCTTGCGCGCCAGCTCGAAGCTGTAGCGCACGGCTCGCTCGCAGCCTTTCCGGGTATAGACCCCATTGACCAGGGCCACTTCGTCCGGCGTGCCTTTCTTCAGGATGCCGCCGATCTGCGAGTATTCGCCTTCGGTATTCTCGCGGACGACAATAAAGTCGATGTCCTGCGGGCGTTTGTCCTTCAGTGGGCACAGCCGTTCGGCATAGAGCCGGATGGGCCGCAGGTTGATGTACAAATCGAGGCCAAAGCGCAGGCCGAGGATCACCGAACGTTCCACCAGGCCCGGCTCGACATCGGGATGGCCGATGGCGCCGAGCAGGACGGCGTCCAACGTGCGCCACTCGTCGACGACGCTCTCCGGCACGAGCTCTTTCGTCCTGAGGTAGTGCTCGCCGCTGTAGGGGTATTCGACTCGCTCGGTGCGGAAGCCGGCGTCGGCCTCGATCGCGTCCAGCACGCGGAGCCCCTGCCGGATGACTTCCGGCCCGATGCCGTCCCCCGCGAGAATCCCGACTCGATAGGATTTCATGTTGACTCCGTTTCCGCCAGCTGGCGGGCGATGATCAGGCGCTGGATCTGCGTCGTACCTTCGTAGATCTGCAGGATCTTGGCGTCGCGCATCCACTTCTCCACCGGGTAGTCGCGCGTGTAGCCGTAACCGCCCAGGATCTGCACGGCATCGGTCGTGACGCGCATCGCCGTGTCGGCGGCGAACGTCTTGGCCATGCTGGCCTCCTTGGTGCATGGCTGACCGCGGTCGGCCAGCCATGCGGCGCGCCAGGTCAGCAGGCGGGCGGCGTCGATCTGCATCGCCATGTCGGCCAGGAGAAAAGAGATCGCCTGGAATTGGGCAATCGGCTTGCCGAACTGGGTGCGCTCGCGGGCGTAGTGCGCGGCGTATTCGTAGGCCGCCCGCGCTACGCCGACGGCTCCGGCGGCGATGTGGACGCGGGTGATGTCGAAGGTGCGCATGGCGATCCGGAAACCCTCGCCTTCCTGCCCCAGACGGTTGGCCACGGGAACTTCGACGTTCTCCAGGGCCAGGCTGGCGGTCTGCGAGGCGCGAATCCCCATCTTCCGTTCGACTTTGCCCGGAGAAACGCCCGGCCGATCCGCTTCAACGATGAAGGCGGTGATGCCTTCGACCCCGCGCGAGACATCGACGGTGGCGAAAACGATGTAGACATCGGCGATGCCGGCGTTCGTGATCAGAGACTTGTACCCCTGCAGGAGGTAATGGTCACCTTCCCGGTACGCCTGGGTGATGATTCCGGCGGCGTCTGAGCCGGCCGAGGGTTCGGTGAGGGCGAAAGATCCTAACGTCACCCGGCCGGGCCGGCAGAACAACGGCAGGATGCGCGCTTGCTGCTCCGGCGTCCCGGCCAACAAGATCGGCGTGGCGCACAAACCGATGCCGCCGATGATCGAGCCGACGCCGGCGCATCCCCAGAAGATCTCCTCGTCGACGATGGCGCGCGTCTGGACGCTGTCGACGCCGCCTCCCCCGTAAGCTTCCGGCAGATGGTAGGTGAGCAGGCCAACCTCGGCGGCCTTCTCCAGCACCGCCCACGGTACCGACTCTTGCTCATCCGCTTCTGGCGCTGCCGGCCGGATCGTCTTCTCGGCGAAGCGATGCGCCAATTCGCGGAACTCGATCTGCTCCGACGTCGGCTCGAAGTCGATCACGACGACCTCTCCGCCAGGCGCTGCTCGACGTAGGCCAGCAGGCCGCCGTGCTCAATGATGCGCTGCAAGAACGGAGGGTAGGGAGTGGCCTGGAAGGTGGTGCCTTGTGTCAGGTTGCGAATCACCCCCAGCGCCGGCTCCACTTCGACTTCATCTCCCTGCCGGATGCCGTCGACCGCCGCCGGGCATTCGAGAATCGGCAGGCCTATGTTGATGGAGTTGCGGAAGAAGATGCGGGCGAAGGACTTGGCGATGACCGCCGATACCCCGGCGGCCTTGATGCTGATCGGGGCGACCTCGCGCGACGAGCCGCAGCCGAAGTTGGTGTCGGCGACAATGAGGTCGCCGCGCTGCATCTTGCGGACGAACTCCGGGTCGGCGTCCTCCATGCACCACTTCGCCAGCTCTTGCGGATCGGCGGTGTTGCAGCGGCGGGCAGGGATGATGGCGTCGGTGTCGACGTTCTTGCCGAAGGTCCAGGCCCGGCCGCGAATGCGTACCCGTTCGCGCAAGTACTCGCGCCACACCGCGCCGGCGCGTGTGCGTGGCAGCACGTCGAAGATCAGGACGCGGTCGGGCACGGCGTAGCTGGGGAGGCGTTGGGCGACGAAGTCGAGCACCGCCTCCAGGCGCAGGCCGGACTCAGGCGCCGGGACGATGCAGGCGCAGAGCAACTCGCCGTAGATGGTGTCCGGGACGCCGACCACGGCCGCCTCCTTGATTCCAGGGAGGGTGCGCAGCACGATCTCGACCATGCCCGGGTAGATCTTGAACCCGCCGCGGTTGATGACCTCATCCTTGCGTCCGAGGATGCGCAGCGGACCATCGGGATCGATCACGCCCAGGTCGCCGGTGTGCAACCAGCCTTCGGAATCGAGGACCTGCTGCGTCGCCTGCGGATCCTGCCAGTACCCCGCCATGACGTTGTAGCCGCGGACGCAAACCTCGCCCTCCTCCCCGGGCGGGACGGCCGCGCCCAGCGGGCTAACCACCTTCAACTCGACGCCCTCCATCGGTCGGCCGACGGTTTCGCTGCGCGTGACTGGGCCGTCGTCGAGCCGCGTCATCGTCACCGAAGGAGAGGCTTCGGTCAGGCCGTACGCCAGAATCAGGTTCAGCCCCATTGCCTCGCGCACCCGGAGGACGAGCTCGGGTGGGCAGGGAGCGCCAGACATGATCCCGGTTCGCAGGCTGGTGCAACGTGCGGAGTTGAAATTCGGGTGCTGCATTTCCAAGGCGAACATCGTCGGCACGCCGTTGTGGATAGTCACCCGACGGGCCTCGATCAGGTCGAGCGCCTCCCAGGCGTCAAAGCGAGGCAGGCAAACCAGCGAGCCACCGGCGGCGGCGCACGCCAGGATGGTGGGGGTCAACCCAAAGGCGTTGGAGAAGGGAACGGCTCCGAGGAAGACATCGTCGCCGGTCGCTGCGAGCGCGGCGGCAATTCCCAAGGCGTTGCGAACCATGGCGGAATGCCTCAGCATCGCACCGCGCGGCTGCCCCGAGCTGCCCAGGGTGTGGACGATGACCGCCACCCGGTCGGCGCCGCCCGCTCCCGGAAGCACCCCATCCGGCCGCCGCAATCGATCCCACGCCAAGACGCCCGGAGGCCCGCCCTCCAAAGCAATGATTCGTTCGAGCTGCGGGAGGGAGGCTCGCGCATCCAGGAGGTCGCTGAGGTGATCGGTGTCGTGATACACGGACGGATCGGCCTGGAGCACGATGACCTTGGCCGTGGTCTTCTGCAACCGCGCGAGGACCTCGGCGGGACTGCGCCGGATGTTGATCGGTACTAGTATCAGGTTCGCCTTGGCGGCGGCGAAGAAGGTCAGGACGAACTCGGGGATGTTCGGGAGCAGGACGGCCAGCCGGTCTCCCGCGGACAGACCGAGGTCCAGCAGTCCGCGGGCCACGTCGTCGCTGACCGTGTCGACCTCGCCGTAAGTGAGGCGCTGGCCGGCGTGAATCAGGAACGTTCGCTCCGGATGCAGCGAGGCACGACGGCGAAGCAGCTCGTCGATGGTCATGCCGGCCGGTTGGAATTCGGAGATCGTCATCCGCGCCTCCGAACTTCCCGGAACCCGGGCGAAGCACGCTTCGCCCCTACAGCTTCCGGGAAGGTCACAACAAGATCACAGCATCGCCGGCGTGGCGATGTGTCCGGCCACGGCCGTGGCGGCGGCGATATACGGATTCGCCAGGTAGACCTCACTGGTGGGATCGCCCATCCGGCCGCGGAAATTGCGATTGCTGGTCGAAACGCAGCGCTCGCCGGAGGCCAGGACGCCCATGTGCCCGCCCAGGCACGGCCCGCAAGTGGGAGTGCTGACGGCGCAGTCGGCTTCGATGAAGGCCTCCACCAGCCCCTCGCGCAACGCATCCAGGTAAACTTTCTGGCTGCCTGGAATGACGATGGCCCGCAGACGCGGATGGATCTTGCGGCCGCGCAGCACCGAAGCCGCTGCTCGCAGGTCCTCCAGGTTGCCGTTGGTGCACATCCCGATGACGACCTGGTCGATCGCCAGGTGGGTGAGGGCCGAGACCGGCATCACATTTTCCGGCAGGTAGGGGACGGCGACGTACGGCTCGAAGGTCGAGACGTCAAACTCGATGGTGTCGACGTAGGCCGCGTCGGGATCCGGCTGGAGCATCATCCCGGGACGGTTGCTTCGCTGGCGAACGTATTCGGCCGTGCTGTCGTCCGCAGGGATCAGCCCGGTCTTGGCGCCGGCCTCGATCGCCATGTTGGCCATGGTGAACCGGTCGGCCATGGTCAGGTGCCGGAAGGCTTCGCCCGACATCTCCATCGCCTGGTAGCGGGCTCCGTCGACACCCAAGTGACCGATGGTGTGCAGGATGATGTCCTTGCCGCCGACCCACTGCGGCGGACGCCCGATATAGATGAGGCGGACGCTCTCGGGAACCTTGAGCCACAGCTCTCCCAGCGCCATGGCCGCTGCGGCGTCGGTTGAGCCGATGCCTGTGCCGAAGGCGCCGATGAAGCCGTAGGTGCAGGTGTGGGAGTCGGCTCCGGCGATCAGATCGCCGGGAGCGACTAGCCCCTGCTCGGGTAGCAATATATGCTGGATCCCTGCCCGGCCGACGTCGTAGAAACGCACACCGTGCTCGCGGGCGAACTCGCGACAGCGCTTCACGATCTCGGCGCTCTGGATGTCCTTGTTGGGCGTGAAATGGTCCATGACCAAAACGACCTTGGAAGGGTCGAAGATCGTCGCCCCGCGAATCTTGCCGAACTCCTCGATGGCCACGACGCCCGAGAGCTCGGAGGCAAGCACCAGGTCGACCCGGGCGTTGATGAACTCGCCGGGGAAGACCTCGTCCTTCCCAGCCTTCACCGCCAGGATTTTCTCGGCCAGCGTGTGGCCCATGGTGGCTATTCCCCCCACCCCCGGTCCCCCTCCCCCGCTAGCGGGGGAGGGGGAAAAGACTCTGAGGTGCGGGGGAAGCGGAGCTTCCCCCGTCCCCCCATCGTTTCCATCCTCTGGGGGTCGATCACCGTCTTTGTTCTTCCGGCGCCGGCTAGAGCCATCGCATCAACTCCGCCTCTCGCTCTTGTGTCAGACGGCCGGCGTCGTCCCAGCCGCGGACGGTGTAGTACTCGTCGAGCATTTGGCCGAACTTGTCGCGCTCGATCCGGTGGCCCCGGGTTATCCGCGCTGGCATCGGCTCGTCGAAGTAGCGACGCGGCAGGGTATCGTCGGCGCGCGTCCGCCCGAAGGCCAGGTTGAGCCAGCGCTCGAGGTCGATCACCCGGCGCCCGGCGTCGCGCAAATCGTCAGGACCGAGGCCGAGACCGCTAGCGGCCTGCGTCAGCGCGGCCAGTTCCTCATAGCCGAGCAGGTGGGGCGAGTTGAAGCCGCGGGTCACGAACTTGCAGATCCCCAATGAGTCGACGACGGCGTAGATGTCGTCGTGCCAGGCGACCATCGCCGCCTTGCCCTCGTAGCTGGTCGGATCGGCCGACGTCGCGAAGCCGAAGACCTGCTGCCGCGCTTCGTCGGGAAGCCCCATCAGATCGAGGGTCGGCCGGTTGCGCAGGTGATCGGCCCCGCGGCTGGCGACGGCGATACCCAACGCGAAGGACTTGACGTAACGGACGTCGTGGGGGTCCGACTGGGGCAGATCCTTGACGGCGATCAGGTAGTCGGCGGCCTCGGGGGGAAAGAAGCACTTGGCCTGAGTGCTCTCCGCCAGAGTGTCGCCGAAGCCGCGGCGGTGGGCGATGTCCTGGATGAGCTCGTGGATCCGCTCGAAGTCGCCCCAGCGAAGCGGACCGCCGGCCTGCCGGTCGTCGATCAGCCCGCGCTGATAGAGCTCCATCGCCCAAGCCAGGATCGTCCCCGTCGAGGAGGCATCCAGGCCGAGGTCATTGACCAGGTTGTTGAGGGTGATCACCTGCTCCGTCGGCTCCAGTCCGATGTTGGCGCCGAGCAGGCCGATCGTCGAATACTCAGGCCCCTCTCCGCCGAGCGTGTTGCGATGCCGGCAGTGGACGACGCACGAGGTGCAGGCCAGCATCTTGTCCGAATACTTATCGATCTCCTCGGCGTTCAGGCTGTCGGAGAAGTAGTTCTCCTGACTGTTGCGCGTGCGAATGGCGCCGAGGCGGTTGCTCACCTCGTACAGAAAGGGCGTCCCGTGCGTGCCCATCACCTGGACGACGCGCGAATGCTTCAAGCGTGCGGTCTGCTCCAACCGGGCGGCGCGCAAGGCGGCGGGGTCGTCGACCACCAGTTGCACGCCGCCGCGGGCGGCAATGGCCTTGATGTTTTTCGAGCCGAGCACCGCCCCCATCCCGCATCGGCCGGCGGCGTTCTTCTTCCCGGTGAATACGGCGGCCATGCGCACCCGGTTCTCCCCCGCCGGTCCGATGACCGCCGACACGGTCCCCGGGCCGTGGCGTTCCTTGAGTTCCTCTTGGGCAGCAACGACGTTCATCCCCCACAAACCATCGGCGGGGAGAAGTTTCGCTTCCCCATCCTCGAGGAGAATGTAGCTTGGCCGCGCGGCCTGGTCGCGCAGGATCAACACTTCGAAGCCGGCCTTGCGCATGGCGTGAGCGAAGAAGCCGCCGCAATTGGCGTCCCCCAGTCCCAGTGTTTCCGGCGACTTGGCGCTGACGTTGAACCGCGCTGCGTTGGGAGCGATCGTTCCGGTCAGCAGGCCCGCACCGATGATGAGCGGGTTCTCCGGTCCGAGGGGTTCAACCGCCGCCGGTCCGCCGGCGAGGCGCAGCTCGCGCGCCAGGTAGCGCATGTTGAGCCCGCGCCCACCCAGGAAGGCGCGCACCGAATCCGGGGGGGCTTGCTCCTTGGAGGCCGTGCCGCGCGAGAGGTCGAACGTCAGCACCCTCGTCACCATCGGTGTCAGCCTCCGGCCAAAGCCCAGGCCAACATCGGGCGCGCACCTTCGTGGAGAGGCGTCAGCGCATCCGCCACCGCTTCATCGAGAAAGATGGTCGGCGGGACTTCTGCGCCATCCAGCCAGGGGCCCAGCGCGGGGTAGGCGGCCGCAAGATGCCCGACCAGGTCGCCGACACGCGCCGAAGGCGCCAGGTCGATCTCGAGTTCGCGTTGACCAACCTGCCGCCAGAGCGGCTCTCCCAATAGGACAGTGACTTTCATGAGAGCCCTCTCACTGGCACGTTGCGGGAGAACCCTTCGCCCACCTTACCCCCCAGCCCCCAGGAACTCTCTCCCGTCCCCCTGAACGAATGCCAACGATAGGATGCCGAGCGGGCGCAGGGGGAGCCCACAGGGGTCCCCTCCGGGATGCGCCCTTGGCGCCCTGTAGAGGGCGAAGCGCGATGCTCTGCGAGGGCAGGGGGTGGGGGTGAGATCTCTTTCGGCATCTTGTTGGAGGCTCTCTAAATCCATCTACCCGCGGCTGGCAACCGCCGGGACGAGGTCGGCATCGGAGACCTCTTCTCCGTTGTGGAGACGCTCGCGCATCACAGTTACCATGCGCATCAGTTGGGGTTCGGTCAGAATCGCGTTGCCGCGCTTGGCGGCGGTGAGGATCTTCTCGATGAACACCAGTGGCGTCTCGATGCCGTGCGAGGTCAGCCAGAAGCGCACGTTGTGCTCTCCGCTCATCGGCCCGATATCGATGCGCTGCTCGCGTCCGACGAGGCTGGCCGGAACCCCGCAGTACACCCGGTCGGCCAGCCAGCCGTCGTCGCGGGTAAGCGCCTTCACGATCGCCGCGGCATGGACTCCCGTCGCCGTGCGGAAGGAATCGGCGCCGACCACCGGGTAGTTGAACGGGATCGGAGCACCGCAGGCCTCCGAGATGACGCGGCAGTACTCCGGCAAGCGCGTCAGGTCCCGATCGGAGAGACCCATCAGGCTGAGGTTGACCAGCAAGACCTCCATCGGCGTATTGCCGGACCGCTCGCCGATCCCCAAACCGCAGGCGTGCACCCGGTCGGCTCCAGCCTCGATGGCGGCGAGGGTGTTGCTGAGATCCAGGCCGCGGTCGCGATGCCCGTGCCAGTCGAGCCCGACACCTGGATTGACCTGGTCGCGCACGCCGGCGACGAATCCGACCAGCGCACGCACGCCGTCGGGCGTGGCGTGGCCGACCGTGTCGGCCAGGCACAGCCGCTTGGCCCCCGAGCGCATCGCCTCACTGTAGATCTGCCCCAAGTGATCCGGCTTGGCACGGGTCGTGTCCTCCGTGACGAACATCACGGGCAGGCCCCGCTCTACGGCGAAGGTCACCGAGTCGTGAGTCAACCGAAGAAGGGTGTCCAAGTCCCAACCCTCGGCGTACTGGCGCATCGGGCTCGAGCCGAGGAAGATGCAGGCCTCGATCGGGATCCCGGCCTCCTCGGCGGCGTCGACGATGGGGGCGATATCTGACTCGAGCGTGCGGGCGGCGCTCTGCGGTTGGATCGGCATGTGCTGGCGCACGATCTCGCGGGCGAGCACAACGACGTCCTTCTTGAACCGCTCCCCGGCGCCGCACAACCCCAGGTCGGCGGCATCGACCCCCAGGTCCCGCATCAAATAGAGCAGGTACACTTTGTCCTGGATCGAAGGGTGGGTGATAGAGGGCGACTGCAGGCCGTCTCGCAGAGTCTCGTCGGTGATCATGACGCGCGCAGGGCGCGCGGCGGATCGGGCAGGAACGTTCCAGTCGTAGATCCAGTCCTTCCCTCGAGATTCCGTCATAGTTGCATCCTCCTGGCGGTAGGCGCCGAAACAGATTCGGCATCGAAGGCTTGAGGTGCGGCGGCGCGCTCGCGGCCGGCGGCGAAAGCCCGCAGATTGGCCTGGCGAACCTTCTCCGGGATACGCGACTGAAGCGTGTCGAGCCAGATCTCATGGGAGATCGGCAGCAGGGTGGAAAGGGCGCCGGTCAGCACGATGTTGGCCATGCGTCCGTCCCCCAGCTCGCGCGCCATGGCCGAGGCGGGCAGGACCAACAGGCGGTAGCCCTTCTGGCGCAGGAAATCGAACGCGTGGTGAGGGTAGTGTTCGGCGGCGTCGACGACCGAACCCGGGACCACCTCATAGTCGTTCGCCAGAATCACACCCTGGGTCGGATGCGCGAACGGGGCGAAGCGCAACGCTTCGAGCTTCTCCAGGCCGATGACCACGTCGGCTTGGCCGGGGGTGACAATCGGCGACCAGACCTGTCGCCCGAAGCGCAAGTGGGTTTCGACGCTGCCGCCGCGCTGCGAGACTCCGTGGACCTCGGTTTGCTTGACGTCGCTGCCCGAGCGCATGGCCGCCAGGGCGGTCACCTCGGCGGCGAGCAAGGCGCCCTGGCCGCCGACGCCGGCGAAGAGAAGGCTGTAAACCCGACCGTCCTTCATCCTCTGCCCCTAGCTCACGGCCGCTTGCGCGGCATCAAACAGATAGATGGCGTCCGTCGGACAGACCTGAGCACACACGGTGCAGGAGGTGCACTCCTCGGGTCTAATCGAGGGAAAACCGCCGTCCGTCCGCACGATCGCCGGGCACCAAACTTTGAAGCACGCCTCGCACTGCGTGCACAGACCCTCGTCGACGAAGAAGGGAACGCGGGCGCTGTACTTCATCTCAGGAAGCTGTTGGCATGGGCCCTGGGCAATGACGACCGCCGGCGCCGGGTGGGCCAAGGCCGCCCGCAGCGCGCCGCCGACGGCCTTGCGGTTCCAGGTGTCGACGGTCTCGACATGGGCTATGCCGATGGTGCGGCACAGAGCCGCCAGATCCAGTTTGGGCGCTGGATGGCCGTCGAGTGTCTTCCCGGCGGCCGGATGAGGTTGACCTCCGGTCATGCCGGTCGTGGAATTGTCCAGGATCACCAGTGTGAGTTGGCTGCCGTTGTAGACGGCGTCGATCAGCGATGGAATCCCGGCGTGGATGAAGGTCGAATCCCCGATGACCGCCACCACCCGTTCCTGCCCGGCGCGTTCGAGGCCGATGGCCGTGCCGATGCTGGCGCCCATGCAGAAAGTCGTGTGGGAGGCTTCGTAGGGGGGCAGGGCGCCCATCGTGTAGCAACCGATGTCGCCGGAGACAGTGACTTTGAGTTGGCGCAGAGCGGCGAATACGGTTCGATGCCCGCAGCCGACGCAGAACATCGGCGGCCGGGGGAGGACGTTGATCTCCTGGGCGAACTCGGGTGGGGGCGAAGCCAATCCGAGGCTGGCGGCCAACCTCCCGGGAGAATACTCACCGATGACGCCGAAACGATCCTTGCCCTCGAGGTTGGAGATTCCGAGCGAGCGAATGAATTCCTCGATGAAGGGCTCGCCCTCCTCGACCACGTAGATCAGCCGATGGCTGGCGCAGAATTCGCGCAAGAGCTGCGCCGGCAGAGGGTGGGTCAGGCCGAGGCGCAGGACACTTGCCTCAGGCATCACTTCCTTGACATAGGCGTAGCTGATGCCGCTCGTCACCACGCCGATCGCCGGATCGCCGGGTTCGACGCGGTTGACCGGGGTCGTCTCGGCAAACGACCGCAACCTCGTCAGTCGCTCCTCGACCTTCGGCCGAAGCTGGCGGCGGTAGATCGGCACCGACAATCGGCGCGCGTCGGCGACGAAGTCGCGGCGCGGCATTTCCGTCCGCTCTGCCAGATGGACCAGGCCTTTGTGGTGCGCCAGCCGGGTCGTCGTCCGCAGCATCAGTGGCACCTGGAACTGTTCGGAGACCTCCAGGCCGAGGCGGACGAAATCCTTGCACTCCTGGGCGTCGCTCGGTTCGAGAACCGGCACCTTGGCCATGCGCGCCAGGTAGCGGTTATCCTGCTCGTTCTGCGAGGAATGCATCCCCGGGTCGTCGGCCGAGACGACGACGAAGCCGCCGTTGGTGCCGGCGTAGGGGAACACCATGAACGGGTCGGCGGCGACGTTCAAGCCGACGTGCTTCATCGTCACCAACACCCGCAGGCCGCCGATGGCCGCCCCCATCCCCTCCTCGAAGGCGACCTTCTCGTTGGCCGACCATCGGGCGTGGACTTCGGGATAGTGGACCAGGGTCTCCAGGATCTCGGTGCTCGGAGTCCCCGGGTAGCCGGCGGCGAAGGTCACGCCGGCCTCCCATGCTCCTCGGGCGATGGCCTGATTGCCGAGCAGAAGCTCCCGCTTCATCGATTCACCCGTTCGTCGGCGGAGGCGGGCACGGATTCGGCCTGGTCGTCGAGAGCCAGCAACCGGGCAGCGTTACCGCCGAGGATCTTGGCCTTGGACTCGTCGCGCAATGGCAGGCGCAGGATGCTGTCGATGTTGCGCCGGAGGTAGGGATTGCCCGGCCAATCGGAGCCGTAGACGACCTTGTCCGCCATTTCCTCCAGGCGGGGGAAATAGGTCAACAGGTTTTGTGCCGGGAGGCCGGAGACCTCCAGGTAGACGTTGGGATGACGGCGCGCCATCCAGAAGGCCTGCTCGTACCAAAAAGGCCGACCCGAGTGGGCCATGAGCAGGCGCAGATCGGGGAAGTCGACGGCGACATCGTCCAACAAGAGTGGATCGCCGTACTTGATGCGCGCACCGCGGAAGACGGACGAACCCGTGTGGACCAGGATCGGAATGCCGAGCTCCTGAGCTCGGGCGTACATGGGGTAAAGCCGAGGGTCGTTCGGGTAGTGGTACTGATAGACCGGGTAGAGCTTCAGGCCTCGAAAGCCTTCTTCCAGAACGAGCTGCTCGAGCCGCGCGGCGAGGTCTCCGTCGATGTGGGGGTTGATACTGGCGAAGGCGACGAGTCGGCCTTTGGGGCCATGAGGCGGATCGGGCAAGGCGTTGGCTTGCCGAACCAGATCGATGGTGTATTCGTTGCTGGCGATCCCGGTGGTGATCGGGCTGACTTCGGCCAGGGCGACGGCGAGGTCGATGCCGTTTTCTTGAAGAAAAGCGCGCAGGCCGGCCGGCGTCAGGACCCGATCGACCAAGGCCGTCAGGTCGCCGTCGTATTGGCTCTGCATGTACTCGAGGACCCAGGGGCGCTCGTGCTCCGGGCGCGAGACGTGCAAGTGGAAATCGATGATCACGGGGTCACCACCGAACGCACGCCCTTCCCCTGGCGCAACGTCTCGAACGCGTCGTTGATCCGCTCCAGCGGAAAGCGCGCCGTGACCAGCTCGGCGACCTGCAAGCGGCCGCGCGCCACCAACTGGATCACGCGCCGGTAGTCGACGGCGCGGCAACCGAGCGAGCCGATGATCTCCAACTCGCGATACATCGCCCGTCCGCCGTCGAGCCGCATCGCTTCGCCGGCGAACCCGACCAGAACCAACCGGCCGCCGGTGCGCAGGCAAGCGAAGGCCTGCTCCTGCGTGGCGGGCAGGCCGATGGCTTCGAAGGCGATATCGGCGCCGCCGTCCGTCAACTTGCGCACGGCTTTGTCGACTCGTTCCGTCTGGGCGGAGGAGATCGTCTCCGCTGCGCCCAGCCGCTTCGCCCATTCGAGCTTCTCTTCGACCAGGTCGACGGCGATGACACGGGCGCCAAGGGTGGCGGCGATCTGCACGACGTTGAGCCCGATGCCGCCGCACCCGAATACGACGACCTGGTCTCCTGGGCGGACGCGGCCGCGGTTGACGACGGCATGGTAGGGAGTGGTCAGGGCGTCGGCGATGATGGCGCCTTCGACCAGGGGGATGCTCTCCGGCAGAGGCAGGGCGTCCTTGGCCGGAGCGACGGCAAACTCGGCGTAGCCCCCGTCGACATTGTTCCCAAACATGACCATCCGTTCGCAGATGTTCTCGCGGCCTTCCCGGCACATCCGACATTGGCCGCAGCCGTAGACGGCCGGCAGGAGCACGCGCTCGCCGGGGTGCCACTCGGCGACGCCGTCGCCCAGGGCCTCAACGGTTCCGGAGATTTCGTGGCCAAGGATGAGAGGAGGTGGTGTAAAGGTCGGCGTACCGTGATCGATGTAATGAAGGTCGGTATGACACACGCCGCAAGCGGCGACGCGCACGAGGATCTCGCCCGCGGCCGGTGCCGGCGTGGGAACGTCTTGTACGAGCAGAGGCTGGTGGGGGGCGACGAAGACAGCAGCTTTCATGGCGACCCCTGCACGATTGGCTCCAAGCCGCGCCGTGCAACCAGCACGACCCCAGGCCTACGGCCTCGAGTGATGCGCCGAACAATGACCGTCCGGGAAAACAAGTCCGGCCGGGGCGTTCCGCTCGGGGGAGGGCGATGAGACAACCGTAGCCCCCGAACGACTCGGAGGTGGCACCCCATGAACCGCTGCCGATCTCTTGGCTTACATATGCCCCACTTCGTGGAATGTCGTCCGAAAAGTGAGACATGTAAAGTGTAGCACTAGTATGACCGTCGTCAACAATGTGAAACATGTCACAGACCTTATTGGGGGACCAAAGCCACTCTGCCGATCTAACCCGGGGAGGCCGCGGTTGGGGGACCTACGGAGGGGTCCGTTTGACTGCGCCGAGAAGCCTGCTCTACCCGGCCTTGGCCCCGCTGCGGCGAGCCCCTCGCTCACCGCTCGGTCTCCGCCCTCTATGCCCCTTCGCGCTCTACGCCCTTCGCCCTCTACAGGGCGCCAAGGGCGGCGCACCCGAAGGGGTGAGGGCGGCGCACACCCAGGGTGCACCGGAAAGGTGCCCGAAGGGGTGAGGGCGGGGCCCGCCTCCCCTGCGAGATCCCCTGCGGGATGCGATACGCGATGTGAAGCGCGAAGCACGGGGGACATCCTGCAGCGCGTGGCCTCCCGACATCCGAAAGGCAGCGCCTCCATGGCCGTTGTTATTCAGGGGCCCCGCCAATTCGAACCCTCTGAACTAGTGGCCGGCTTGACATCGCCCTCGCGGGTGCTATACTTGACGTGTCGCACTTCCAGAACGGTCAGCGGATATATGCGATATGAGCGACCGACCGTCGATCCGCACCCAGTTCCTGATCTTCACCCTCTTCGGAGAATACGTCGTCCCGCGCGGCGGCGGGGCGTGGACGGCCGGGCTGCTCAACCTGCTGGGCGTCTTGGGAGTCAGTGAGCGGGCAGGGCGCTCCACGCTCTCCCGTATGAGCCAAAAAGGCTGGCTGCGTTCCCGTCGCAATGGCCGCCACAGCCGCTACGAGATCACCCTCCGCGGGCAGCGGATCGTGGAGGCCGGCGCGGTGCGCATCTTCGAACCACGACGGGTGTCGTGGGACGGACGTTGGCACATCGTCGCCTACTCCGTCCCCGAGGGCAAACGCCGGCTGCGCTCTCGCCTGCGCACCCGCCTCGGCTGGCTCGGCTTTGGCCGGCTGGCGCCCGGCACCTGGGTCTCGCCCAACGACCGCCGTCAGGAGGTCGAGGCCGACCTCGAGGATTTAGCAGCGCGTCCGTACGCGGTCTACTTTTCCCGCAGTCAGCTCTATTTCATCACCAACGAGGAAATCGTCTCGCGCTGCTGGGATCTGAAGGGGCTGAATCGGGAGTACGCCCGCTTCCTGAAGAAGTTCAAGCCGGCGCAGGAGGAAGCGCGGTCCGCCTTCGGATCCGGCCATCCGCTGGCTCCGGCGGAGTGCTTTCGGCGGCGGTTCTGGCTGACGCTGGCGTACAGCCAATTCCCGCGTCTTGATCCGAATCTGCCCGAGCCGCTGTTGCCGAACGACTGGCTGGGCACCGGAGCGGCCGACGTCTTCCAGACCTATCACCGCCTGCTGCGCGCCTCGTCGGAGGCGTTCGTCGACGAGGTTCTGCGTCAGGACCCTACCGCCGGTCGGAGCTCGTGATCTTCGAGGTGCCCGATGGATATGACTCGCTTCGCCGACGCCACTCCCGACTACCACGAGGTGTCGTACGACGTGCGCGACTGGGTTGCGCGCATCACCCTCAATCGCGAGAAAGCCTACAACGCCTACAGCACCCAGGCCCTGGTCGAGCTGGCGCACGCCTTCCGCCGGGCCTCTTTCGACGATCGGGTGGCGGTGATCGTCTACACCGGCGCCGGAAACCGGGCCTTCTGCACCGGTGGCGATGTCAAGGAGTACGCCGCCAACTACACCTCACGGCCGCGTGACTACTGGAAGTACATGGTGCTTTTCGGAGGCTACCTGGAGAGCATCCTCAACACCGGCAAGCCGGTAGTAGCGCGGCTGAACGGCATGGCGGTCGGCGGGGGCAACGAGTCGCAGCTGGCCTGCGACCTCTCGGTGATGGCCGAGCATGCCACCATCAAGCAGGTCGGGACCAGCGTCGGCAGCGTCGCCGCCGGCGGCGCGACGCAGTGGCTTCCGATCTTCGTCGGAGACCGTCGCGCCCGCTACATGTTGATGACCAATCGTCCGGTCCCGGCCTATCAGGCGCTCGAATGGGGGTTGGTCAACCAGGTCGTGCCCTCCGTCAAGAAGGGCGGCGCCTTTGTCGAGCGGGCCTCGCCCGAGCAGATCGAGCTGGCGCAGCGGGACAAGGACGGCTACTCGATCGACCTGGGGCGGTTGGACGAGGCCGTACAAGCCCTGTGCACCGAACTGATCGAGAAGTTCCCCGAGTGTATGCGCTACACCAAACAGCAGGTCAATTTTTGGAAGGACCTGGCCTGGCACCAGACGATCGGGCATGCCCGAGATTGGCTCTCGATTCACTACGCCTCGTGGGAGCCCTTGGAAGGGATGGGCGCCTTCGTCGAAAAGCGGCCGGTCGACTTCATGAAGCTGAGGCGGTTGGCGGCCGAGGGTCGCTCGAGTGAATTCCGTTGGGGCCCGTACCAACAGCATTGCCCTCACTGCGGAGCCGAGGATCTGCCGGCGGGCTTCGCCTTCTGCGGCCAGTGCGGCCGGCCGGTGACGGAGGGGAATCCGACGTGAATCGCGGTCTCACCTTCGACCAGTTCGAAGTGGGTGCGGCGTTCGCCTCGTCCGCCCGCACCGTCACCGAGACGGATGTGGTCGCCTTCGCCGGCCTGTCCGGCGACTTCAATCCGCTGCACACGGACTCCACCTTCGCCGCCGCCACTCCCTTCGGCGAACGAATCGCCCACGGGATGTTGATCGCGGCCATGGCCACCGGCATGGCCAACTGGACCGGTATCTTCGAAGGCACGACCCTGGCGCTGATGGAGCAGCTGATCCAATACAAGGGGCCCGTCCGATTCGGGGAGACCGTCCACTTAGAGTTGACGGTCGCCGAAAAGAAACCGACATCGAAGCCGGACCGGGGGATCGTCATCTTCGCCACACGGGTCATCAACCAGGACGGGCAGGCCGTGTTGGACGGCAAGTGGACGTTGATGATGCGGCGCGACACCGTCGAATCGGGGGAAGGGAATGAGACTCCAAGATAAGGTTGCCTGGATCACCGGAGCCGGGTCCGGCATTGGACGGGCGACGGCGCAGCGCTTCGCCGAAGAAGGGGCGCGCTTGTTCCTGACGGATGTCGAGACGGCGGGGCTCGAGGAGTCTGCGGCGGCGCTCCAATCCGTCGGCGCGGCTGTCGCCATCGCCAAAGGGGACGTCTCGCGTCGTGACGACGTCGCCCGCATGGTCGAGCAGGCGCTGCAGACCTTCGGCCGGCTCGACATCCTCGTCAACAACGCCGGCATCAACCGTGATGCCCTGGCGGTCAAGATGAAGGATGGCGAGGTCACGTTCATGGGGGATGAGCGCTGGGACCCGGTCCTGGAGGTCAACCTCAAGGGGACGTTCCTGTGTTCGCAGGCGGCGGCCGTTCCGATGATGCGCCAGACGTACGGGCGGATTGTGAATACCGCCTCGGTGGCCGCGCTGGGCAACATCGGTCAGGCCAACTACTCGGCCTCCAAGGCCGGCGTTATCGGGTTGACCAAGACGCTGGCGCTCGAGTGGGCGCGTTTCAACATCCATGTCAACTGCGTCGCCCCCGGAGCGACGGAGACGCGCATGACGGCCGGCATTCCCGAGAAAGTGCGGGAAGCGTTGGTGGAAAAGATCCCACTGCGGCGGATGGCCCGCCCCGAGGAGATCGCCGCGGCCCATCTGTTCTTGGTATCCGACGACGCCGGGTACATCACCGGCCAGGTGCTGTTCGTCGATGGGGGGATCAGCGTCGGCGCGTGAAGTCGGAACTCTGTCGGAGAAGGAGCGGGGAGGTGAGCCGTGCGTTTCCAGTCCGCCTACATTCCGTACGGGGCCTATTGGTCGACGCCCTTCTGTAAGTGGCAGGGCAGTTTCGCTGCTCTGCATCCGATTACCTTCGCCGCCGAGGTGACACGCCGGGCGCTGGCAGAACGCAACCTGTTGCCGGAAAGGTTCGACGCCCTTTTCCTCGGGCAAACTGTCCCGGCGACGTCATCCTTTTACGGAGCACCCTGGCTGGCGGGGTTAATCGGAGTCGATGGGATCACGGGGCCGACGATTTCGCAGGCCTGCGCCACCTCGGCGCGTGTGATCGCCAGCGCCGCCAGCGAGGTGGAGAGTGGCGACGGCCGCGTGCCGGCCATCCTGTGCGTCACCACCGACCGTACCTCGAATGGCCCGCACCTGGTCTACCCCGATCCCAGCGGAGCGGGAGGTCGGCCGGCTACGGAAGACTGGGTCTCCGACAACTTCAACCGGGATCCCTATGCCCGCAACTCGATGATCGAAACGGCCGAGAACGTGGCGCGTGAGGAAGGGTTTACGACCGAAGCCCAGCACGAAGTCGTACTGATGCGCCACGCCCAGTATCAGCAAGCTCTGGAGGACGGCGCCGCCTTCCAACGGCGCTATATGGTCTCGCCGGTCGAAGTCAATCCCTCCGGAAGGAAAGTCGTGGCCACGGTGGCGACGGACGAGGGGGTCTTCCCGACCACGGCCGAGGGCTTGCGGAAGTTGAAACCTGTGGTGCCCGAAGGGACGATAACATTTGGTGGACAGACCTACCCGGCCGACGGGAACGCCGGTATGGTTGTGACAGGCAAAACGCGGGCCGGCGAGTTGTCGCGCGACCCGGGCATCGAAGTCCGCCTGCTCAGTTTCGCCCAAGGTAGGGCGAAGAAAGGCTTCATGCCGCAGGCGAACCTACCAGCTGCCCGTGAGGCGCTGGAGGACGCCGGTGTCGCGGTGAAGGATCTGGCGGCCGTCAAGACCCACAATCCCTTCGCCGTGAACGACCTGAGCTTATCGAAGGGACTGGGCATCCCGCTCGAGCGGATGAACAACTTTGGCTCGTCGCTCATCTGGGGCCATCCACAGGGCCCGACGGGAATGCGCCTCGTGATTGAGCTGATCGAGGAGTTGACTCTGCGGGGTGGCGGCTACGGTCTGTTTACTGGATGCGCCGCGGGCGACACGGCGGCGGCACTGGTCGTGCAGGTTGGGAGGGCGGGTTAGGCCTCGGGGGGGCGGTGGTTAGGTTCGGAGCCAAGCCCTTCGACTCCCGCTCTTGATCGCGTTAGGGCGAGGGGGCTCCACAGCACGAACGAACGCTAAGGTTGGCCCCCTGGGCCTCTGGCCGCTAGGCATTCGCGGGCGAATCCGCAGTAGAGGAATGGCCCCTCAAGGGCCTGACTGCGCCGGCCGCCCGCCGACTACTGCGCGGCGACGACGCGCAGCGAGCTTACCTGACGGACCGATGTACGAGCTCGGCAGGACCAGCGCGATCCGGCGACGTTGAAGCATGGAGTCCAGTCCACCCCGCCGTCGACAGAGACACTCACTTGGCCTGGCGCCCGGCTTCCACGAACCGATGTCAGGCCGAAAGTAACGCTAGCTAGCCTCGAAGGGTCCTCAACCGACAGCCTGTACTCGATCCCGCTCACTAAGTAACCACTGGCCGCACCGACGCCTTCCCCGGAGGGAGCTACAGCCTGGTTGGCGCGGGCGACAACGGTTGTCAGCGTCCCCAACGCGAGCAGCGCACCCAGCACTCGCAGGATGAGCCGTGCCGAGAAGGAGGCCAGCCCCAGGGTCAGCTTCCCTCGATGTGATCGGGAAGCCTGGCGTCGGAGGAAGAGTGCGCCTTCGGGGTTGTCCCTGGCTGCCTGCGGTGTTCCCTCCACCGCTCGAGGGCGAAGCACCTGCGGTCCCCCGGCGGCGTCGAAGTGCTGGAGCTCGCGCGACTCCGGAAGCGTTTCAATGACCTTGCGCGAATAGTCTTCCAGCGAGGCGGCCCTCACCGAGACAATCGCTTTCCGCTCCGCTCGGGTAAGCGGCAGGCCCCGCGTTGCCCTACGCGGACTCCTTAGCAAGGCTTCTCGAAAGCGCCGGTCGGTCAATGCCCGGCCGATCATCAGGTCCATTGTCTTCTGAGCCATGGTTGAACTCCTTTCTCGGATGGTCTGCCGTAGCGGCATCGCCGGCATGCGCCGCCGAGGCGCGCTCCGGGTTGCTCCCGCCTTGGGTCATCCCCCGATAGGTCAGCCAGGCGGCTCCCAACCCAATCAGGAGATCGCCGAGGCTAAAGTTGGAAGAAAAGGGCAGGGGCGCCGGGATGCCGAACACGTCTGAGAGAAACCAGAGCCGCGTGTCCTGCCGCTGCAACACGATGTCCTTGCTTCGCAGGACGAAGAGATCGGAACCCTGGGCCACGATGTAGCCGGTGTGACCCGAGCGGGCCAGCGCCTCCGGCGTCACCGGCATGAATCCGCGGTTGGCCAACATCACGGCGGCATTGAGTGCCGCCCCGACCAACAACAAGCGGCCGCCGGGGAGGCGGCGGTTGAGCAGCAGGAAGAAGATCAAACTGCCGTAGGTGACGAGAAGGACGACAGTCCTTACCGAGGCTGGGATCGCACTCGGGTCGCGCGGGAAGAGGACAAAGCCAGCCTGCAGCGCGAATGCCAACAGCGGGAGCCACGCGTGGCGAACTTGCAACGTCGCCAAGTTGCGAAAGCTTCCGCCACGACTCAGCCCTGCCACCAGCCCGATTCCAAACAGCCCGATCAGAATCATATGATCCTCATCTGAGATGGCGATCGGGAGTGGGCGCACTGGGCCAAGGCTGGCAGTCGGCCGAACGAGCCACTCCGCCCTCGCCCAAGTGCGCCCCCTCCCCGGATCTCCGCTGCTGGGAAAGCGTTGCCCGGCAGGTCCCTCGATCCGCTCAACTTCGAACAAACACTCCCTGCGACGGCTCCACCTATCCGGGCAAAGACTCCGGCGCCCCCACGGCCAGGATCAAAGCCAAAATAGTGAGCAGCAGGAAGAGTGCTCGACGAGATGTTCCACGGAACCGTTTCATTGCGATCCCTCCGTTGGATGGGGGCCCGAAGGCTCCAGGCCCATGAGTTACGTCAAAGCTACCTACCCCCTCTGAGCAAGGCGCTTACTGGGCAGCCCGGGCTGGGTGTTCAGTCACTTTGGGAGGAAACCCGCTCCGGGGGTGGGGCGGCGTCGTCGCCTAGCCGGGGAGGATGCCCGCTGAGGAGGGAGCTAGGGGGCTCCGTCGACGGGACGAGGATGAAGCTACGGCCAGGAGGGAAAGCTTCGGAGCGGGGCTAGTTCGAGGAGACGGGCAGGCGGCTCAGGGGGAGCCTAGGACCGGGCCCGGATCGAGCGGAAGAGCTGCTCTGTCTCCTCCGTCGGGACGGTGTCCAGCTCGCGGCGGAGGAGCTCGACCAGCGTTAGGTAGTGCTGGATGGCCTCCGCGTGCCGGCCGGCTCCGGACAGCGCCTTCATCAATTCGCGGTGCAGATCCTCCCGGTAGGGCTCCTCTGCGAGAGCTCTGCGGTACAGTTCGATCCCGGCGCCGTGTTCTTCTGAGTCGATCTTGAGTTTGGCAAGGGAGGATAGCGCCCCCACGAACGACTGCTGCAACCCCTCCCGTCGTCCTGCTGCCCAATCGGAGTAGACGTCTGTAAGGTACGGGCCCCGATAGATCGCAATCGCCTGCTCCAGCAGCTCGGCCTGCCGAGCATCCGGTCTGCGGGTCCGGGCCAGGAGCTCCTCGAAGGCGGCGACGTCATACCAAGTGTCGGCAGCCCGCTCGACGAGGTAGGTTTCCTCCGGCCCACTGTAGCCGATCAGGCCTTCCGGCAAGACGCGCCGCATGCGGTAAACGGTAGCGTGGAAGACGCTCTTGGCCTTGGCCGTCGAGGTTTCGGGCCAGAACGTGCCCAGGATGGATTCGCGGCGCACGGAGCCGCGGTCGATGAGAAAGAAAAAGAGCTCCTTCACCAAGGGCCCGCCCCACGACGTGTGCGAGATCGGGGAGCCATTGACCGATACGCTGCCGCCGCCCAGCGTCCGGACCTCGACCCGCGGGGGGCGGACTTGCCGCGTCACCTCGGCGTCGGCTACGTGCAATTCGGTCAGGCTCACCTGGTGGATACGGGTGAGCAACTGGCCGAGCCACTTGTCGTGCCGACCCCCGCGCCTCCTGGCCTCCTCGAGCAGAGACAGCATCTTCCTCCCATCCGCGACGAAGAGATATGGATGAATGATTTCCAGGCACAGGTCGATCGCCTGGTCGAGAAGATCGAAGGTCGATTCCGGATGACCGGAGCGGTAGTGAGCGTTGGCATGCCAAAGGTACGTCCTGGCCAGTTCTCGTTTCGCGCCGGCGGCGTAGAGGGAGCGTCCGGCGGCCTCGAGTCCGGCCAGCGCCTCGGCTCCGTTGCCCTGGTCGAGAGAGATGATCCCTCGGTGGAAGTCGAGCAGCCCGCTCAGGTAGCCCGGCCCGTCGGGGATGGGCAGGGCGGCGGCCTCGTCCAAGAGGGCGCGGGCTTCCTCCCAGGCTCGGTCTAACCGATATAGGTTCGCCAGCGCACATAGAACGTACAGTTCCAGTACAAAATCCTTCGCTTCCCGAGCGCCTTCGAGGCTCTCCAGATAGAGCTGCTGCGCCTGGCGGTCGTTGGCGAGGTCGACGTGTACATCTCCCAGGCTTGCCAGGACCAGAGCCACGGTCCGCGTATGACCGACTTGCCGAGCCTCGGCCAGCGCTCGTTCCAGCATCTGCAGGGCCTGAGCGTATTCCCCTTGGTAGTAGTGGCCGACGCCGATGTTGTTCTCGATCTCCGCTACCCGCCACCGGTTCCCGAGCTGCTGCAGAATCTTCAGCGCGCGGGCGTAGTGGCCTTCCGCCTCGAGCGGGTTCCCCATCCGCCGAGCGGTCGTGCCCAAAGCCTGGAGCAGAGAAGCGGCCTGGTACTGATCGCCGGCCTTCTCGAAGAGTTTCAGCGAACGGCGGAAGGCGCGCTTGGCCTCGGGCAGCTGGCCAGCAATGTGATGGACATCTCCGAGGATGCGCTGCGCTTGCGCTTGAGTCTTGAGGTCATGGGCGATCTCGGGGTAGTGGGCCAAGACGTCTTCGCAGATCAAGCGCGCCTGCTCGACGGCGCCGCGTCTGCTATGGACGAAAGCTTCGCGGATGCGGACCTTCGCCTCGCCGTTTCGATCGCCGGCGCCGGCGTAGAGTTGGCGCGCCTGCTCATAGAAGGTCAAGGCTTCGTCGAAGGCTCCCTTTTGCCGAGAAAGCCTTCCACGCATCTCGAGAAGGGAAGCCTCCCGGCTCACCCATTCCCCCACCGAGTCCAGCCAGCGTTCCATCGTCACCAGTCGCCCCGCTTGATAGACAGCTTCCATGAGCCCCGTCAGGGTGCGAACGGCGTCGGCCTTCGACTCGGCGAGCAAGTAGTGCTCGAGCGCCTGCTCCTCACCACCGCTTTGTTCCTGCAACCGCGCCGCTCGGAGGTGGAGGTCCTGCTGCGTCTCCGGCCCATCGCCTCCGAGTTGGTGCTGCAGGAAATCCTGGAACAGTGCGTGGTAACGGTAGACCTTCTCCTCGGCCGACAGGCAGCTTACGAAAAGGTTGGCCTGCTCGAGCGACTCGAGCAGCTCGGCGGCGTTGTCGATCTGGAGCAGCGCGTTGCAGAACTCCGGACGAAGGTCATCCAGGATGGAGGTGGCCTTCAGGAAGCGCTGCGTCGCCTCGGGCTGTAGAGCAAAGGCTTCCTGTGCCAGATAGGCAAAGACTTGCGCCTCCGTACCCTTGACCTCGGTAATCGACCGGAGTAGGCCCTTCCACAGCGTGTGGGTGCCCAGCAGAATCCCGGTGATCCACCCTTCGGACTCGGTCGCCAGACGACGCGCCTCTTCCAGCGAGACGGTCAGGTTGTGATTGCTCTCCAAGTACGCCTGGATCTCCTCCGCGGTGAACGCCAGGTCTTGACCGCCGAGCCCGGCGATTTCCTGCTTGGCAACCAGCTTCAGATAAGGAAAATCGGGTAGCGTCCGCGAGGCCAGGATCAAACAACAGTTGTCCGGCAGGTGATCCAGCAGCCAGTTGACCAGCGCCCGCACGGGATCGGAGCGATCGGTGTACTGGAGATCGTCGATCACGCAGAGGAAATACTCGGGGATGTTCGCCTGGACCTCATTGACCAGGATCTGCAGCGCCATCTGCGGCGTCGAATCGGGAGCGACCATCCCCTCCAGGGAGGCCAGGGCGTGGCCGCGAATCTCGGGGAAGGCCTCGACGATGCTGGCCGCCAGGTGGGAAACGAAAGTCCATGGGTCCGCATCCGAGGCGTCCATGCTGTACCAGGTGAATCGCAGCTCGGCCTCCTGCAGGAAATCCACCAGGAGCGTTGTCTTGCCGTACCCTGGTGCGGCCGAGATCAGCAGGACCTTGCGGTTGAGATTCTCGTGGAGGAAGTCGACCAGGCGTGGCCGATGGAGGAGGCCCACCCGCCGGCGGGGAGGGACGATCTTCGTGCGCACGGCCCGATCGATTAGGAACACGCCTTCTCCCTGCCCGCGGTACCCGCGACCGCGCAGCCGGCGAATCTTAACAACGTCTCGCCTGCCGGACAACCCCAGGCAGACGCGGATCTTCGACGAAGGATCGGCCGCTGGCCCTCGCGGAGTCGTCGGGGGGGCCGAAGCGACCGGACCCTCCTGGCTCGCGCATCCAGATCGTGCCTTGTGGACAGGCTTGAGCCTTGGGGTGTCGGGCGTCGACAAGATCTGCGCCGCTGGATACCTGATAAGATGGCTCCAAAATCACGGTTCAGTCTATCTTGCGGAGGCGGTCCGACCGCAGACGCAGGTTCGCCACGCTGCTGGGTCGCACAGCGAGGCGGAGACCTGACCCTACGGCTGTCGACAGACCGGAGTCGGAGCCACCTTGGCGGCAGGCGAGGACCTTTGGCTAGGCCCGGGCGCCGAGCGTTCGTGAGGTTTTTCGCATGCGGGCAGGCACCCCGCACTCCCCGCAGCGTTCGCGACCGGCGCGGCCGGCTTTCGTCTTGTCGGGGCCGCGCCCGCAGGCCAGGGGACGGTACCCGTCCTGCGAGGCGGGCGTACCGTTTCCTCGGCGGCTAAACCACTCGAGCCTGCCGGGGGACCCCGAAAGTCGCCGGTCTCATGTCGATTTCGGCCCCCCCTGTTCGACGTATAGGTAGAGCCCAAGGTCAAGCGGTCGAGATCGTCCGGGCCTGGGCCAAACCAAAAACCTGAAGGAGGGAATGCGATGAGGGTCATGGTGTTGATCAAAGGCGACAAGGACTCCGAGGCCGGCGTCCTCCCGGACGGGGAGTTTTTGGCCGAGATGACGAAGTACAACGAACAGTTGGTGAACGCCGGCGTGCTGCTCGCGGCCGAGGGGCTTCGTCCGAGCTCCAAGGGAGTCCGAGTCAAGTTCTCTGAAAGGAAGCCGACGGTGATCGACGGGCCTTTCGCCGAGACGAAGGAACTGATCGCCGGCTTCTGGCTGTGGCAGGTGAAGTCGATGGAAGAAGCCGTCGAGTGGGTCAAGCGCTGTCCCAGTCCTGCTGGTGTCACGGAGGGCGAGATCGAGATCCGCCGGGTGTTTGAGATGGAGGAGTTCGGCCCGGAGTTCACTCCGGAGCTCAGGCAGCAAGAGGAGCGCCAGCGCGCCCAGATCGAAGCGAACTCGAAACGGTAGATCGACGGTTCCACCCATCGGCGGATGAGACCGAGGTCGTTGCACGGATGGGATCGTGTCTTGATCTAGCCCGAAGGAGGGCACCATGCAGAAGATCACGACATTCTTGACGTACGACAGTCAAGCCGAGGAAGCGGCGAATCTCTACGTTTCCGTTTTCAAGAACTCGAAGGTCGTCGATGTCACCCGCTACGGCGAAGGGGCGCCTTTACCGAAAGGGTCGGCCATGTCCGTGACCTTCGTGCTGGACGGGCAGGAATACTACGCCCTGAATGGTGGGCCGCATTTCACCTTTTCGGAAGGGATCTCGCTGTTCGTAACCTGCGAGACACAGGAAGAAGTGGACTACTTCTGGGAGAAGCTATCGGAAGGCGCAGACCCGGGGGCGCAACAATGCGGCTGGCTGAAAGACAGGTTCGGCGTGTCATGGCAAATCATCCCCACCGCCCTGGGTCGGCTATTGGGAGACAAGGACCCTCGAAAAGCCCAGAACGTGATGCAGGCCATGCTGCAAATGAAGAAGATCGACATCGCCGGCTTGAGGCGAGCCTACGAGCAGGCTTGACCCGGCCCAGGACGGATCGCCATGACCACCTCCGACATTCGCCGCTCGATTGACGCGGTCTGGCGGATCGAGTCGGCCAGGCTCATCGCCAGTCTCGCTCGGATCGTGGGGGACGTCGGTCTGGCCGAGGATCTCGCGCAGGATGCGTTGGTGATCGCGCTGGAGCGGTGGCCGGAGTCGGGCGTCCCGGACAACCCGGGCGCCTGGCTCATGGCCGCTGCTAAGCATCGGGCGACCGACCAGTTTCGCCGCATGCAACGTCTCCAGCGGAAGCACGAAGAGATCGGCCGCGGCCTCGCGGCCCGGCAGGAGATGGCCGCGCGCGAATTCGAGGCCGCCTTCGATGACGAGGTCGGCGACGACCTCCTGCGCCTCGTTTTCGCGACTTGCCATCCGGCTCTGTCGACCGAGGCGCGGGTGGCGCTCACGCTGCGCTTGCTCGGTGGTCTGACGACGGAGGAAATCGCGCGGGCGTTCCTGGTCTCGGAGGCGACGGTCGCCCAGCGCATCGTCCGCGCCAAGCGGACCCTCTCCGAGGCGCACGTCCCCTTCGAAGTCCCCCAAGGCGCCGATCTCGCTGCTCGAATGTCCTCGGTACTTGAGGTCATTTACCTCATCTTCAATGAGGGATACTCGGCGACGGCCGGCGACGACTGGATGCGACCCGCCCTCTGCGAGGACGCCCTGCGTCTTGGTCGTATCCTGGCCGGGCTGGCTCCCGAGGAGCCGGAGGTCCACGGCCTGGTGGCGCTGATGGAGATCCAGGCCTCGCGCATCAGGGCGAGGCTGGGGCCCTCGGGAGAACCGATTCTGCTCCTCGATCAGAACCGAGCGGTCTGGGATCAGCTCCTGATCCACCGCGGGCTGGCGGCGCTGGAACGTGCCGAGTCGTTCGGAGACGCCCTCGGCGACCCGCTCGGGTCGTATGCGCTCCAGGCCGCCATCGCCGCCTGCCACGCGCGAGCGCGGTCCGCGCCCGAGACGGACTGGGTGCGAATCGTCGCGCTCTACGACGCGCTGGCCCAGATCGCACCTTCGCCGGTCGTCGAGTTGAACCGCGCGGTGGCCGTCGCGATGGCGTACGGCCCCGCCCAAGGCCTCGAACTCGTCGAGGCATTGAGGATGGACCCCTCGCTCGCCGGCTACCACCTTCTGCCGAGTGTGCACGGCGAACTGTTGACCAGGCTCGGCCGCCACGCCGAGGCGCGTGTTGAGTTCGAGCGAGCGGCCGGACTTACGCGCAACGCACGCGAGCGTGAGCTGCTCCTCGATCGCGCCGGAGCAAGTGCGGGAGCGTCGCAGCCAGGGTAAAGCCGCAACCGGAAGCATGTCACCCGTTCGCTGAGGCGCATTGGCCCTCGCTGCGAAGTGGCTCGAGGACCGTCGTCAACCGCGTCCACTTGCCAGCCGGGGCGACGCCAGGGAATTCCGGGTGACGGTGACCTTCGCCGAGCAGGGTGGCAAGGCTATGCTCACCATGCAGATGATCTTCGCGTCCGCCGAGGAACGCGAGAGGGTCGTCAAGGAGGTTGGGGCCGTCGAGGGCGCGAACCAAACCCTGGATCGTCTCGAGGAGGACCTGGCGAAGGCTTGGGTGCTTGACGCGGGAGCTTATGCACGCAAAGGAGGGAAAGGCATGGACACAATAACTGAGAGCACTGCAGGATCAGTGGAAGGGCCACGGCGATTCCCAGCGTGTAGGGATCGCGCAGGATCTCGCGGTTTCGTTGCGCAGGACGGATAGAGCGGGTGTCGGCATGGCTCAGACCCCTGTGGCCACAGTGGCCTCACGATCCTGGGCAATCCGCTCTCCTCGGGCGCCTTCGGAGGCGCGCCCGGCCACGATGAGCAGTAGCCCGATGGGCAGTGTGGCGAGGCCGAGGGAGGCCGGGACCCGAGGCTTCAACGTCGTGCCGCGCTTGAGCGCGATGGCTATCACAGCCGTCAGCAAACCTGATATCAGCGCGATGACGGCAAAGCCTGATTGCAATGTGTCGCAAAACAGCCAGCTGACATCCCGGCAGGGGCAGGCCTGCGCTTCTCCGGGTCCCCATATTCGCTGGGCGCTTGGGCCTGCAGCGGATCCTTGGCTGACGTTGTGGAAGGCGGATCTATTGCCATGTCTTTTGACCAGCTGGCGGGTTTCGATCAGGCTTCAGTTGAAGCCGTTGCATCTCCCAAGGTCGCGCTTCAACATCGAGGGCGTCGGCCCTGCGACGCCATCATGGGCACGCGCCGGGAAGTACGTGACAGCCGGCGGCCGTCTATCTGTCCGCCAATCCCATACGCTGTGAGGCAAGACCATGTAGCCTGGGCCCGCTGCGAAAGGCCCGTGGAGCGCTCGTAGGCTTGCGAGCCCCTGGCACCCAACACGTTCTTCGTCGGCGAACTGACTGTGGCGGGGGAAGCTCCACCTGGCGCCGCGGTAGGCGCCTTTTGGGATAGACGCCCTCGGGTGCCGACACAGCTACGGGCGGCCCGGATGGCGGAGTTGGGGAGCAACTCTAGCGCCATTCCGCCGAGAGACTTGTGGAGAGACTAGAACACCCGTGCCATCCGAAACTTTCTTCGCTGTTAAGGAATGGTTGAGTCGGACATAGTAGAGTAAATTAGGTATTATAGGCCAAGCGGGAGGCAGGGGCGCGTCTCCCCCTCGATGACTTTCTAGCCGCTCGACTCTTGCCTGACCGTCCACTGTAAGGGTCGTCTGCTACCGTCCCGCAGCCGAACATGTCTGCTAATCTAGGCAGGCCAATGGACCTTGCGGCCCGGCAGTAACTACGGACGGCCTGGACACTAGAGACGAAAGGATCAGCCTGCCTGAGTCAGGTGCCGGGCGTGCTCCCTGTCTTCGCCAAGCCTGGTGGCACTGGTGGGGTGATGGTGTCCTCCGGGCTCTGATTTCGGGTTGCGCCAGGGACATTGAACCTGATCATCGCGGCGATGCTGGCGTGTCGCATCGTGGCAACCCACTTGAGTCCGAAGATCACATGGGACGACATGTCTCGCTCGCAATTCAGCTGGGATATGTCACCGTGGAGAAGCCGACAGAGCGGCCTCGCGCCTTCGATCGTATGGGGAAGGCGAGAGTGAGGATACGCCGCCAAGTTCAGCCTCGCGCGGCGCCCCGGTCGTCCTGGAGTGGAATAACCACCGAGAAGGAACACGAACAATGCCGAGGAAAGCCCCAAGCCCACCACGGAAGCGCCTTCGTCGAAAGGGCTTACGACAGGTGGTAAGGATCCTAAACTGTCTACCTTTACGGGATCCTGACAGCGATTGGAGATGACCGGCCAGGGAGCAGGCGTCGGGGAGTGCCCCCGCGAGCTCTCCTGGTGGAATTGGGATCACCGCCGCGGTGGGGAGACTTGGTCGGATCTTTCCCCTGATACCGGCCATTCAGCACACCGAGGTCTCGCGGCGAGACTACCTGGGGGGACCGATCGACCGACAATCATTCGGGTCATCATGCCAAGAGCAATTGGCAATCTGACGCCACTGGACACCTGCACTTTCTTGTGAGGATCGTCTGTGCCGAATCTTCCCCTGGTTGTCGCCGGTCCGATCGTGCGCCGGGTCGAAGGTCAGAAGTGTTCCTTCTGGATCGCGCTGCGCGATAGCGCTACGGTCACGGCCAAGGTATGGCAGGGCGAGCAATTCGCCGGCGCCGGTGCGCCGCTTGCCACGGCCACGGCTTCCACCCGCGCTTTTGGCGTCCATCTCCACATTGCCGTCGTCACGGTAGAACTGCCGGCGGGCGTCAACGCGGGCGTGCTGTATTCGTACGACCTCAGCTTCAATAGCGGCAGCCTGCAAAGCGAGGGGTTCCTCGTGACGACGGCGGCGTCCGGCGACAATCCCGGGCGGTTGGCGCTCGGCTACGTCAACAACCGGCTGCCGTCGTTCATGACTCCCGGACCTACGCTGCAAGATCTAAAGATCGCCCATGCCAGTTGTCGCAAAACCAACGGGCCGGGCTTCGACGCGCTGGCCTGGCTGGATGACGTCATCGCAGATAACTTCAACAAGCCGGATCGGCCGCAACAGCTATTCCTCACAGGCGATCAAATCTATGCTGACGAGGTCGCTTCGCCGCTGCTACCGGTGATCAACGAGCTGGCGCTCGAGCTGATCGGGGGCGCTGAGGCGATGCTGGTTCGAGAGGCGGAGGGTTCGAGCACCCCGGAATTGAAGTTCGACTGCACCATTAAGAACTTCCCTGCGATGCTGCGCCAGCTACTGCTTCGGACGATGGCGGGGTTCAGTAGCACGTTTGCCCACAACCATCTCATCGCATTCGGCGAATACGCGGCGATGTATTCCCTGGCGTGGAACCCGGGAATCTGGCGGAAGATGGCAACCGTGGACGAGCTGTTTATCGACCGCTCGCAGGTGCCGGCAGACCTCCGACCGCTTTTGACGGACTGGGAAAAGTGCCACGGCGACGTGGCGACGTGGAAGAGCAAGGCCCGCAAGGAAGTTGAGGAAGAAATCGCCCGCGCCGAGACCTATCGCAGAGCAGTGCCCAAGGTGGCGCGCGCTCTCGCCAACACGATCACCTACATGATCATGGACGACCATGAGGTGACGGACGATTGGAATCTCACCCAACGTTGGCGGCTCCGGGTCTATTCCAAGCCGCTGGGACGAGCGATCGTGCGAAACGGAGTGATGGCGTACGGCGCGTTTCAGGGGTGGGGCAATGAGCCGAGCGCCTTCAGTGCGGCCGGGAATAACAAGGACTTCCTCGAGAAGACCTCGGAGATGGTGCAGGCGCGCGGCAACGCCGCCATTTCCACCGTACAGCGGTTGGACGAACTCATCGGCGCTAGCGGTGCCGGCCAGTCGAAGCAAGCCAAGTGGCACTATACCGTGCCCGGCCCGCGCCATTTGGCAGTGGTTATGGACAGCCGCACGCGGCGCAAGTTCAGTGGACAAAGCGACTTTCCACCGGACCTGCTCGGCGACTCCTTGAAGGCGCAGATTCCAAAGGGCCCGCTCACCGATGGCCGCGAGCTGCTCGTCCTTATCTCTCCGGCACCGGTGTTGGGCACCACCCTGTTCGACAAACTTGGGCAACCTCTGGTGCAGGCTGTCCGCGACTCCATCACCAGCACCACGATCCTGCGCAAGAAGGCCGGCGATCCCTGCACGCCGGGCGGGCCTGCGTGGGGTTTCGAAGACTATGACGCGGAAGGCTGGGCGATGAATGAAGAAGCGCAGCAGAATTTGCTGGTGCGCCTGGCCGCGTATGGCAAAGCCGTGATCCTCTCCGGGGACGTGCACTATGGCCTGAGTATGGAGATGGACCTGTGGCGCAAAGGTGTCCCCGCGCCCTCGCGCATCGTCCAACTCACCTCCAGTCCCGCGCGCAATGAGTTCAAACCGATCATTCAAGCCCTCATTCGCTCGAATGCCCTGCTGCAGGATTTCGAGCGCGGCCTGCAAGCCGAGTTGCTGGCCTGGAAGGATGCGCCCGCACCGATCAACCTCCCCACCGCCGCGCGGATAGGCTTGGGGCGTCGAGCGCGCATGCTTCGTTCGCCGGCGCTCCTGCCCACTCGCGGCTGGCCGGCCGGCACTAGCTTCCCCTCGGACAAGAGACCGGATTGGTCGTGGCGCCTTACACTGGTACGCGATCAGCGGCCGAACAGCGCACTGCCGGCGAAGTTACAGCAGCCCGCGCTCATTCCGGCCGTTGACGTGAACCCTGCCGATCCGCTGCCCGGTTACGCCGCTGTGGCCTCCCGCCAGGCGCTCCTCGCCGCCACGCATTTCGACCATCTGCGTCAGATGGTGTTCAACACCAACTTCGGTCTGGTGTCCTTTTCCGGCAGCGGTGATGCTTTGAAGCTCACCCACACCTTGATGTCTCACAACGGCGAACCGGGTGAGAACAAGGCGACGCCGAACACCGTGGTCGAGATCGCGCTGGTGACGCCGTCGAGCGCGCAGCCGCCGGTCTTGCTCGGAATGCCGCCGCTGCCGGAGATGCCCACACTGCCGTCGACGGAGGCGGACACTCCGACGCCCGACGAGACGCCGATTCCGAGCCTGCCCATGCCGCCGTCGGAGACGCCCACCCCGCCGCCGACGGGCACGAAGACCAAGAATGCCTTCAAAGCCGTCGTCCGGTGGTTCAAGGATGCCGCCGAATGGGTACAGGAGCATCTGGGCGACCCGGCCATCGCCCGCGCCTTGCGCGAAGACTTGGGGTTGAAGGAAGGCGAGGACATACCTCCCGCCGACAAAGCCAAGTTCAAGCAGTTTGCCGCCGGCCTCGATCCGGACAAGGCCGCCTTCGCCGAAACCATCGCGGAGATTGCCGCGGTGACCCCCGAGTTCCTCGCCCTGGCCGAGCAAATCAAATCAGATGACCTGGACGCGGCGGATGTGTCATTCCTTGTCGCGCGCCTGGCGGCAGTTGATTCGCTCAAGCTGCGCCTGCCAATCCTCTATAGCATCTTCAAGATCCTCACACTCGTCAGCGACGACCCTGACAGCGCCGAGATGCTCGACGTCGACATGCTCGTCAAGCTGATACGCGACGGGCCGGACGGCTTTCCTCCCGACATCGGCAGGCGGATTGCCCAGCAGCTTGTCCCCTCCGCAATCGTGGGCCTTCTCGAGCACCTCCTGCTCGACAAGATCGGCGACCCCGACTTCATGGATTTCTACTACGGCTGGGATCCGGCACCTGGTTCGCCCACGCCGGTTGCCGACACGGTCGCCAGCCGCGCCGGCACGATCTTGTTGCGGCTACCGCCCTCTGGCCCGGCGGCATTGGCGCTGACCATCATTCACGTGCCGCCCGAGCACGGAGGCGGTGGACACGGCTTGTTCCTGGCCCTGAATGGCGGCATCGACTTCGACCACACGAGCGCAGAAGACAATGTAGCAATCAGGGTGATCTCATTCGTGCCGGGTCAGTTGAACCTCTTTGTGCCGTTGGAAAAGGCCGCGGGCGAGGCCAAGTTCTCCGCAACCTCCGGATCGAGCTACGCCAAATTGAGCGTGATTCAGGGTAGCGAGCAGACGCCCGCTCTCCGCATCGGCGAAGAGGGTAAGACGCGCATTGACATCGCCAAGTTGCTCTTCGAAGTGGAGTTCTCGACAGAACATGCTTCGGTCCGCTTGGGGTTCAAAGGCGCAAAGCTCATCGTCGACCTGGCCAAAGACGGCGATGAATTCGTCAGCAACGTCGGCGGCCAACAGGTGAAGGCCGGGATGGACTTCGGCCTGATTGCCGATACGAATGGGGGTTTGCGAGTGGATGGCGGGGCGGGCTTCAAGGCAACCTTCCCGGGCGGCGAGATGCTCGGAGGCGCGCTCACCGTTCACCATATCGACCTCGCGCTGGGACCCGGAAGTAACGACCGGGATGTCGGGCTCGAAATCTCCGGTGCCTTTGCCTTCAAGCTCGGTCCCTTCAAGGGCGCCATAGATCGTCTGGGCTTCGCCCTCGATGCCGACTTCCGTGAGGGAAACCTCGGATGGCTTGATCTGGCTCTTGGGTTCAGAGCTCCCATGGGCCTCGGCCTCAGCATTGATGCAGCGGTGGTCAAGGGCGGCGGGTACCTGTTCATTGACAAGGAGCGCGGCGAGTATGCCGGCGCGTTGGAATTGACGATCGGTGCGATCGGAATTAAGGCCATTGTGATCCTGTCGACCAAGATGCCCGACGGATCGCCGGGCTGGTCGCTGCTTCTCCTCATCTACAGCCAGTTCCCACCGATACAGCTCTCGTGGGGCTTCACGCTCAACGGCGTTGGCGGGATGATCGGCGTTCAGCACGGCCTTCACATCGAAGAGCTGAAGACCGGGATGCGCACCGGCGCGCTGGATGACGTCCTCTTCCCCAAGAACCCGGTCGCCGATGCGCCTCGCATCATCAACCGCCTACGCGCCATCTTCCCCGCTACGCCGCGCGCCCTTGTCGTAGGGCCGATGGTCGAGCTCGGTTGGGGTACGCCGAGCATCATCAAGATCCGTATGGGGTTGCTATTCCAACTTGATAACGTGTTCGGCGGCGACAGCCCTGTATCGATCCACCGCATCATTTTGCTCGGCCAACTTCTCATTCAGTTGCCGCCGGAAGTCGAAGACAAGCTCGTCACCCTCAAGCTGTTGGTTGACTTCTACGGATATTACGACTTCGACCTCAACCGCTTGGAGTTCGCCGCGCGCCTGCGCGATTCGCACGTGATCAAACTCCCCGTGAGTGGGATGCTGTTGGTGCGTGCCGAGTTTGGTGAGAAACCCGTCTTTATCCTGTCGGCCGGCGGCTTCCACCCGAACTTCAGGGATCTGCCGGCGGGCCTGCCGGCGCCGATTGACCGCCTGCAGATCAAATTCAAGATCGGCCGCCTCGAGGTTCGCGCTCAGAAGTACTTCGCTATCACCCCCGCCAGTATCCAGACCGGGGCCGACGTCCAGGTCGAAGCCAAGATCGGGCCGGTGAAAATCAGCGGCTCCTTGGGCTACGACGCGATCCTGTATCTAGAGCCGCGCTTCTTCTTCGAAGTAGACATCCGCGCTGGCGTGACGATGAAGTATAAGGGTCACAAACTGGCCAGCGTCACCCTCAAGTTGCATTTGGAAGGGCCGGGACGCTGGCGCGCGCGGGGTGAGGCGAGCTTCAGCATCCTGCTGTGGGATGTGGACGTAGACTTCGATGAGTCGTGGGGCGACGAGCCGGAGATCGCGCCGGCGAAGACGAACGTGGCAGGACTGCTGCAGCAGGCGCTCAGCGACAAAGGCAATTGGCGTGCTCAGCTTCCTCAGGGAGGCCACTCAGTGGTCACGCTGGCCATGGCCGATGGCGCGACCGGCGTCCTGGCACACCCACTCGGCCAGTTGCAGATTTCGCAGAAAGTGGCCCCACTAGGCCTGGAGCTGCAACGTTTCGGCAACACCCAGGTCGATGGCGCCGCGAAGTTCGAGGTTACGCAGGTGAGCGTCGCCGGCCAGGCCATCGCCAGGCCCGAGGCAGCGACGGATTACTTTGCCCGGGCGCAGTTCGTGGACATGAGTGATGAACAGAAGCTCAGCGCGCCATCCTTCGAGAAGCTCGCCAGCGGCGTCACTGTCGGCAGTGACGATTACCTTGCGGCGCCGGAAGTAGTGGCTGCCGATCTGCGATACGAGACAGCCTACCTGATGCAGGATGACCCGATGCGCCGCCCGGTGAATGCCGGCCCGGTCTCGCTGGGCCTCGGCAGAGACCAGCTGTACAGGCAAGCGCAGCACGGCGCTGCGGCCAGGTCCGCCTTGCGAAGCACGGCGACGCTGCGCCCCACCGGGCCACGAGAGGTCAAGCTACAGGAACCCCCGCTGGCTGTCACGAACGCAGACACGCACCTGGGTGCGCTCGACTTGAAAGACTTGGCGCGGACCGCCACCTCCCTGGCGGAGCAGACTGCACGCGGCGTGCTGGGGGACAAGGCGGTTGGATCGACGCACGTGATCGTTGAGGCCTTTGAACTGGTCAAGTAACGACCGTTTGCCGACCTTAAAGAGACTGGCCGTCGGCAGTCGGGCATCGTGAGACAAGAATGCCGGACCCGCTTCCCAAGTATCGTTTCTTGCCGTGGACGCGGCGCGGGCTGGCGGCGTCGATCCTGCAGACCGACACTGGCGGCGACCTGGCCGCGCGCGCCCGGCTCCCTGTCGCCATTACCGTGACCGGCTTAACTCCCGCCGGCGTGGATCTCGAAGTGTACGGCCCCGGCGATGTGATCGGAGTCGATCAGCGTCTGATCGTTCGTACCGAGCCGCGCCCCAACGTCACCGACTTCGAGCCGAACTACTTTGCCGCCATCGAGTTCGATCTGCCCGATTTCCCCTGGATGTTCACGCCCGCCCGTGCCGGCGCGCAGGAACGACTGCGACCCTGGTGTGTGCTTGTCGTGCTGGATGAACGAGTGGTCGAGCCGCCCAAGGTCAATCGTGGCGCGCCCCTGCCGGTCGTCACCATACCCGCCGAGGTCAGCGCCACGGAATTGCCTGACCTTGCCGAGTCGTGGGTCTGGGCCCACGCTCAGGTGATGAGCGATAGCATGCTGGTGAGCGAGCTGCAGCAAGAGCTGGCAAGCCAGCCGGACCTGAACGTCTCACGCCTGGTCTGTCCGCGCCGCCTGGTGCCGAACCAGCGTTATCTCGCCTGCCTGGTTCCCGCGTTTGATCTGGGCGTGCAGTGCGGACTGGGGCTCACGCCGAATGGGGCCAGCGCCAAGCCGGCCTGGGAGGGCGCAAATCCGGGTGAGGTGAAACTTCCGCTGTATTTCCATTGGGAGTTCGCCACCGGACCGGCCGGCGACTTCGAATCGCTGGCCCGCAAACTCACGCCCACCAAGGCGCCGGCAGAGACGGGGTTTCAGCGCATGTTCGTTGGTGCCGCGGGCGGCGGCCTGGTCAGGACACCGGCGAGCAGCGAAGCTTCCTACCTCAAGATGGAAGGCGTACTGCGTGCGCCGAATGCCAGCAATTCAGCTCTTGCCGATGTGCCCGCCCCAATGCGCTCCGGCCTGCAGGAGGCCATCAATGCACCCTCTGCGACGGCGAGCGGCGCGAGCACGCAGTCCGTTCCGATCTCACCGCCCATCTACGGTGAATGGCATCTCAATCGTCACAACGTTCAGGACGCCGCCGGGGATCCGGAGTGGCTGCGCGAGCTCAACCTGGATCCGCGCTCGCGCGCCGCGGCCGGGCTGGGCGCCGAAGTGGTCCGCGCAAATCAAGAGGATTTCATGCAAGCGGCGTGGGAGCAGGTGGGCGATGTCATCAAGGCCAACGAGCTGCTGAACCGCGGGCGCTTCTCGGTTGACGTCCATCGCCGCACCTACGAGCGACATTACACGGAGCTCCCGCATGATCGGTTGCTCCAACTGACCGCCCCGCTGCACGCGCGCACTCTTCTGGCCGACAAGACAGTGCGAGCGCAGATCACGCTCAGCAGCCTACCCAACGCCAGCGTTGATCCGGCATTGCGCCGCCTTACCAGCCCGCAGCGCGCGTGGCTGAAGTCCGTCGCCCGGCGCGGCAACTTTGCCGGCGCCGGCTCACGCTCGGTGCGTTCGACACTGCTGGCGTCGTTGGCAGACAACAAAGTGGCGGTGGATCCTACTCAATTCATGCCCGACGGGTTGATCGGCACGGCTTTGCTGGATGAGGTCGAGGCCGCGTCCGGAACGACCGAGGTAGATCTATCTCCCCTGGGCATTCAGGCACACCTGGAAATTAACCGCTTCAACCGCATGAGATCCATCCGGGCGGGCCTAATCAAGATCAAGCCACAGGACGTTCCGAAGATGACGATGCGCCCGGATCTCGAGGACCGGGGCGTGATCCTCGACGAGCACGCCACCAGGATTCGCGGCCTGCAAGCGCAAGCGATGGCCAGCGCGATGGCCGGCCTCAACCTGCACACCGCATTGAACAGCCTCTCCGATCAGGCCAAGCAGGATCCATCGGCGGCGGCCTTCCTCGTCAGTGCCGAGCCGGACGCACCCGCGCCGATCGGCGCGCTGCGGGTTGATGCGAGCGGCAACGTCCTGTTACGGACCCGTCCCGGCGAGGCCGGCACGCCTGTCGCCAGGCTGGGAACCGACATACAGGATCGCTCAAAGTCGGCGCTGGCGCGTGTGCTTGACGACCTACCGATAGGTTCGTTGGAGAGCAAGCGGATCGCCGGCTTGAGTCCGCCCGTCATCAATCGTGGCGAGGGCGGCCGCATCACAATCACGCGCGCCGATCCGCCGGGCGCATTGCCCCGCTCAGTCACGCTGCTGCCCCCGAACACGGACAGGGCTGTCGTAACTCGGTTCAAGCAGGGGTTCAGCAGGATGGCGCAAGCGACGAAACTCGACCTCCCGGACCCGCTGGCGGCTTTTGTGGCCTTTGACGTGGGAGCGGCGCGCGACACTCTGGTGGCTCGACTGAACCCGGATGTTACGGTCCTGCGCCGCCTGCGGACCATGATCAGCGGTGAGGCGGGATTAGCTCTCGAAGACATCCTCGGTTTGACAGTGCTGCCGCTATCCGATCGGGTGATGGCCGCGCCCGAGATCGCCGCGCCCATGTACAGTTACTTCGCCAAGTACGATCGCGAACGATTTCTGCCCGGCATCGGCCAGCTCGCTCCGGACTCGATCACCCTTCTCGAAACCAACACACGCTTCATCGAAGCCCTCATGATCGGCCTCAACTACGAGATGAGTCGCGAGCTGTTGTGGCGCGAATACCCCACTGATCAGCGCGGCACGCCGATTCGCAGGTTCTGGAATTGGGCCGACGGCGGCCCCGACCTTCTGCAGCCGATCCATCGGTTCCTCACCGATGGGCTTGGGCTGCACGTGCGCGGGGGAAGCCAGGGCGGGCAAACTGTCTTGCTGCTGCGTGGGCAGCTGCTGCGGCGTTATCCGAACACTATCATCTACGCGTGGCGGGCCAAGGACGCCGCCCTTAAGGATCCACCCGACCCCGGCGACATCCGTGAGCCGGCCTTTCGCGGCACCTTCGATCCGGATGTCGGCTTCGCCGGCTTCGATCTGCGAGACAGCGATCTGACCCAGGGCGATGGCTGGTTCTTCGTGTTGCAGGAACAGCCGACCGAGCCTCGCTTCGGTTTCGACGAAACATCCTCCACCCCTGCGGATACGTTGAGCAGTTGGTCAGAGGCAAGTTGGCTGCACGCTCAAGTTCAACCGGGTCGCCACCTGCTGATCCAGGGCAACCCGCTGAACGGCAAGGTAATGGGCGGCGTTGACTTTGGCAAGAACTCGGCGCACCTGGCCTACATCACCTTGCAGACGCCCATGCGCGTCGCGATTCACGGGAAGCACATGGTTGAGTAGACGAAAGCCGATAATCAGCCCGGCGGGAGCCTTGAGGCCGGTCAGAGGTCGGCGAAGGCTATCAGATCGGTATGGCAGTTATGAAGCGGACGTCGTCATGATGTAGGAAGGGGCAGGGCTTTCGCGCACACGGCGAAGCCAAACCGTCATGTCAGAGTCACCTGAAGTCGGGCGCGACCTGGATGGTATAAGCACTAAGCGCGCCGCCATCGCCACACTAAACACCCAGTTGATCGCCAACGCGACGCAGTTGGCGCAAGCCGAGGCAACGCGGGCCCGATTGGTGCGCTCCGGCGGCAGTGTGGCGGAACTCCGCACGCGTGCGACACGAATTGAAGACCTGCGTCAAAAACAGGAATCGCTGGCGGCTAAATTGCGCGAAGAGGAGGCCGCCCTGGCGGCCCTGATCGAGCGGATGCTGGCTACGACCACGCCGGAGAATATGGTGGCCACGCTTGACGGCCGGCTGCCCATCCTTCTGCTTCCGACCCGGCTGGAAACACGGTTCTTCAGCAACAACACCGAACTGCGCATCCGCGTCTATCCCGATCAGGTTCATCTCAACGCCCACGAGCCGGAGTTGACGGATTCGGAACAGCGGGGTGGGAAGTGGTATTGGGATCAACGCTGGCAGGGTACCGGCACCGAGGCTGCGCTCAGCGCATGGCGAACCCTGGTGAAAGGCTTCGGCCCGTGGCGCGCCTCCTGGATCGCGCGCGCCCTCAAGCCGACGAACACCGACGCGCTTGGCACGGCGGCGCCTCCACAGTTCCCCCAGGTCGAGAGCAAGGCGGAGGCATGGACGCGTGCCATCCAGGCCAGCGCGCTGCCCGATCGCTGGGTCGCCATCGGCTTTCAAGGGACAACTGAGGTCTTTCGCAAATGGGGCCAAGCCGTGCCGGATGCTCTCGCTGTCTCCCTGACGCCTGACCCGTCTGAAGCTGGGCCTCCGCCTGCAGAGAATGCCTTGCCCGTGGACGAGGGGTTGCAGTGGACCGTGGACTACGACCGCGCCCGCGGGCAGGGGATGGCCATCACCGTGACCGATGCCGACCTGCCCGGCGGCCGTAAACTGGCGAATGGGCTGTCTCAATTGGTCGTCTTTGGTATGGATTGGACCCTCAAGCCCGAACAGTCAGCGGCCGCACTTGCCCGTCTGCTCAATGCGCATCAGCACAGCGACGGGCTTGGCTTCGTGAAACCAGGCACGCCCACCAACAACACTGGCAGCGTCCGCTCCGGCCTGGACGCCGACGACAAACTGGTGGACCTGCTGGACCCTTCAAAGCCAGGCGCAAGCGGAGCCAACCGCGACGCAAGCCAGTTGCTCGCGCGTGCACTCGGTCTTATGGCGGGAAGCGTCTTGCTCGACCGCGTGCCTGGCGCAGCGGCGACGCGGCAGCGCACCGCCTCATTGTTGTTTAACGCGCTGTGGCGCAGTACGCTCGGCCACTATGTCGACGAGATGTGCAACCCCGATGGCGACACTCCGGATACTCCACCCATTCTGGATGAGGCCACTCAGGATCAGGTGCGCGACCACGTGGAGGCCTACTTGCAGCCGGGAGGGCCGCTGCCGACCCTGCGAATCGGGAAGCAACCTTACGGCGTTCTGCCTGTGGTCGCGCCAAGCTTCAAGCCGGCACCCAACGACGCTTTCACCGGGCGGTTGCATAGGCTTCTGAATCGGCTGCGCCCGTTCTGGACGCGCGGCCTGAGCGAGGTGCCCAGCATCGGCAGTTCGAACAGCCGTGAGGCACTGGATGGGGCGCTGCTTGAGATCTTGCACGCCACGCCGCTCTCGTCCACAGCGCGCTTCCGCCGCGTCCTCGGTTCGGCGACGGCGGCTAACACGCTTGGTTTAGAGCAGTACGAAGAGATCCAGGCCGACCTGCTTGATCATATCGTCGGGCCCCACTTCGGTTTGACTCGGCCGCCCCGAATCTCGGGGTTCGTGACCGACCCGCGCTCGTACAACCTGCCCGTGCCGTGGGTGCAGGCAGGCGAAATCTCCGATACGGAGGGCTTAGAGCCGAATTACATTGAAGGCATCGCCGATGCTCTGCGCGGCAAGCTTGGCAGCGATGGGCGCTCTGTGCTCACAGCGCAGGAGGATGCCGACACCCTACTCCAAGCTCTCCTTGCGCACGCCGCCCTTGAAGAGATCGACCGCAGTGCCAATAAGCTGGTCCGGCTACACCACAGTAATATCGGCAGGCCAATCGAAGCCGCCGCGCAGACGGGGGCCATCGGTGTGCCCGAGATGCTGCACGTTGAGCAAGAAGAGCCACGCCTCAGGACATCCGCGCTGCAGACTGCACAGGTCTACAGTCGCGTTGAGCTCGCCCAGGTGATCCTGCCGACGCTGACGAATGATCTAACCCTGGCAGCCCACATCACCAAGGCTGGGCAAGACTCCGGACTGCTACGGAAACCCGAGTTTGCAGACCTGGCCTCCTTCCTCGCCAGCCTTGATGAACTCAAAGCGGTTCCTTCCGCAGAACTCGAGCGAGCCTTTCGCGGGTTGTTGGATTGTTATTCGCATCGACTCGATGCCTGGTACACCTCTCTGGCCGTTCGCAGACTGAACGAATTGCGAGACGCGCGCCCTCTGGGGCTGCACCTTGGAGGCTATGGCTGGGTCGAAAACCTGAAACCGGACGTGCAAGCGGACAGCCTGGGCTACATCCACACGCCATCGATCCCGCATGCCATCACCGCAGCGGTCCTGCGAAGCGGCCACCTCAGCCATCAAACCGGTGAGGGCCCATCGGGTCAAACGCCTTTCAACATCGACTTGAGTTCTCGCCGCGTACGAGTGGCGCTCGACGTAATCTACGGCGTAGCCCAAGGACGACCATTGGCCACGCTGCTGGGCTATCGCTTCGAGCGAAGTCTGCGCGAACGCGACATCACCCTGGCGCGCTTCATCCTGGCGCTCCGTCGGGTGGCCCCTCTGCGGCCGAACAATGAGGCGATTCCCGCTGGCGAGTCTGTTGAAAGCATCGCCATGCGTGACGTGGTGGATGGTGTGACACTGCTGGACAAGTGGCGCAAGGAGGGAGAGGCGCTGTTCAATCAGCAGCCCATTGCTGCGCAGGGTCCTTCAACTGCCGACAAGACCAAGATCGGTGCTGTTCTCAATGACTTGGCGGAGGTCCTTGATGCAGCGGGTGATGTGCTCTTGGCGGAGTCGCTCTATCAAACTGTACAGGGCAACTATGAACGCGCAGGCGCGGCGGTTGCCGCGTTGGATCGGCAGGAGCGGCCGGTGGAGCCGGCCGTGGTTCACACGCCGCGCACCGGTATGGGCTATGCTCAACGCGTGATGGTGTTGTTGGGCACCGGAGGGTTGCCTCCGTCCTGGTCACCTGTCAACGATCAACGCGCCCGGGCCGAGCCGAGGGTTAACGCCTGGGCAGGTTCGTTGCTGGGCGACCCGCATCGTATTCGGCTGGCAGCGCGTATACTGCGCGAGCGAGCTGATGGCGACCCTCCGGACGAGATCGGACGCCTGGGGGCCACCATCGACGCGTTGGGCGTCTCGCCGGTCTCTCTGGTATTCGCCGCTGCGCCTGGTGGTCGGCAGAAGCCGAGCGAACTCGAAGAACGTCTGGTCCTGCATTTCGCTTCTATGGTGGCCGATTTCGACGAACGAACCATCATCGAGTTGCTGGAGACGCCACCGGATAGCGCGCCCGCCGGCTCAATCGGCCTCGGTGAGCTACGGGCGCTTTTAGATTGGATTCGAGTCTTGATCAGCGACCGCCGCGCGGCGGACGGGCGCGACCTGGCACTTCCCGAGGAGCTGCCTGCCGACGGCATCAACCCGGTGGAGCTGGCCGCACGCGCAGCTACTTTGAAGACCACCCTGGCACAGACCGTGTCCGATTTGAAGGGGGCTGGCACTGCCGATGCGCTGCGCGCGGCGTTGAGTCAATCGGCGGCGCTGAACGCGCCGAATGCTCTCCCGCGCAACAGCCAGAATGGCGCCGAAGCCGTGGCGGAGCTCAAGGCGCAGGCGGAAGGGGCGCGAGTACATCTGGCGCAGTTGCAGGCGGAGATCGCGCAAGCGGACGGGACCATTGCTGGGAAGACCTTGAGCGTGTTAGAAGAGGCGGCACATCATGCGTCCACGATCAAGATCATCTTCGGAAAATCGTTCCCCGTCTTGGCGACGTTTACGGCGGCGAACGCGGCAGAGTTGGGCGCCTCGCTGGCCGATCAGTCATCGCTGAATAACGGCGACGCGCTCGCCCCGCTCGGTTGGCTGCGCAAGATGGCGCTCGTGCAGCCCGGTGTCGATGGGCTGGCCAGCGTGTTGAGCGGTGCAGCCTTACTGGGCAGTCCCGCCGTTGGAGCTGCCAGCTGCATGCTGGTGCAATTGCCTCATCAACCCAGCCAGCGCTGGCTGGCCCTCCCGTTTTCCGATGGGACCGAGCCGACGGGCGACCTGGCTGTCTTCATTCACGCGCACACCAAGCTGGACTTCGCCATGCCGCTGGCCGGATTCGTGTGCGACGAGTGGACGGAAGTGATCCCGAATGCCAGTGAAACGACGGGAGTCTCCTTTCACTATGACGCGCCTGCCGCACGCCCGCCGCAAGTCATGATCCTGGCCGTGCCTCCGGAGCCGGATATGGCGAAATGGAGTTTCCAGGTCGTGCTAGATACGGTGAACGAGACATTCGCCTTGGGCAGATTGCGGGCGGTCGGGCCGAAGGAGATAGCGGTGTTGGCCGGAGGCCTCCTGCCAGCGCTGTATTTGCCCAACAACTTCACCAAGGACGTGCCCTCACTGGATTTCTTCAAGCTGCGGGAGAAGCATCTGGCCAATGTGATGGCCGTCGGTGTTCTCGGAAAAGAGTTCTCAAAGAGCAGCTGACATGCCGCTGACGATTCTTGATGCCAATTTCAGCAAATTGCCCGACACCGCGGCGGTCAAGCCATCGGTAACCACCTGGTCTCGGCTGGAACCATTGCCGTACACACCCGACCTTCAGCCTGGATTGCAGGCGCAAGTTGCCGATCCGCTTTGGTTCATCGCCCGTCAGTGGCAGTTCGGCGAGCTTGAAGGTGAAGACGCCGGCACGCCGATTGAAGTGCGCCTGGCAGGCGAGCGCATGCCATTGACTCGCTATCTGTTGGGTCCAATGGATCCGAGTCCTTCCGCGCGCGCGAGGGACTATCAGCACGAGGAATTGCCTCTTGAGATATTGATCGAGCGAGAGGATGTCCGCGCTGGGTATCCTCGGGTGAGTGCAGAAGCCGGCCTTCAGTTCTTGGAAGCGTTGGCAGCCGAGGGGGTGGGCCATCTGCGCGATCAATATCTGACCGCGTATCCGGTCGAATTGCTTGACAACCAGGAAGCATTCGGCGGCGAACTCGTGGACCCGAGGGGCGCGGCATGGCGCAAGTTGCTCCGGGGACGTGGTCTCAATGGGCGCGCGCTGGCTGCCGACTTGCGATTGTTCACGGATGCCAATTACGCTGTGAGCGACCTGCAGGCTCAGCCCGCCCTCTCCGCCAGTGACAAGAGCAAAGTGAAGAAGGCAGCTTCGCGCTGGCTACGGTGGTATGACGAAACCCTGACCGAACCTGGGAGGAGCGACGGGTTCCCTGAGGCCTGGAACCCACACAGGCAAGAATATTCGATGGCGCTCTCAGCCAGGATCAGCGACGGGCCGGTTGTGCTGACCGCAACCGAGTACAGCGATGGTGACCTCGATTGGTATTCGTTTGACGCGAGCCAGGCGCCTGACCTCGGAAACCCGGCTGACGCGGTGACACCGGAGATCGTCCGGCCGCTACCCATATTGCCCACCCTCGTGCGCTATCCCGGCATGCCCGCCGATCGTTATTGGGAGTTTGAAGACGGCTCGGTCAACCTGGGCATGGTAGAAGCCGGGCCGACCGACCTGACCCGGATGCTGCTGACCGAGTTCGGGTTGATCTATGGCAACGATTGGTTCATCGCGCCGCTGGACTTGCCCGTCGGCTCGTTGCTTAAGATCACCCGCTTGAGCGTCCGCGACACATTCGGTGTGGAGTCGGAGGTCAAGCCCTCGCGCAACGCGGATGGAACCCCCTGGACGATGTTCGGTCTCACGACCGCGCCGAATGCGCCAGCTTATCTGCGCGACGTGTTCTTCCTCGCGCCAACTCTTCCGGCGAAGCTGCAAGGTGATCCCGTGGAAGAAGTGGCGCTCTTCCGCGATGAGTTGGCCAACATGGTCTGGGGCGTGGAGCGCCGGGTACAGGGAGCCTCCGGAGAAGCATACAATCGTTATCACGAAGCGACCCAGATTATTGCGCGCCAGCAACTCGCCCCGAGCGAGGGTGAGGCAGCTCTTACCGCAGACATCCTTTATCGCCTTGCGACGTCTGTGCCGGAGAACTGGATTCCGTTCGTGGGAGTCCCGGCGCGCGCTGATCAGCCTGCCGGCCAGTTCGATATCCAGTTGGAGCGGCGAGCGATGCTTCGAACTCTATTCGACGGAACGCAGGTCATGGTGCACCCCAAGGGCAAGCTGTTGCGCTCAGACCCGGGCCAAGATGTCGGCAGCGACCGACCGCTGAAGCTAGAAGAAGAGGAAGTTCCGCGAGAGGGCATCGTCGTGAGGCGCTTGGCTCAATATGCGCGTTGGATAGACGGGCGCGCGTACGTCTGGATAGGCCGCAGCAAGACCGTCGGGCGGGGCGAAGGAGCAAGTGGCCTTCGCTTCGATGCAATCGTGAGCAAGTGATAGATTAGGTTGGGCAGAATACGCCGTCGAGCTCTTCCGATGCTCTCGCCGTGCGCATGGAGTCTGGCGCGGCCTTAGTGAGGAGGTGGAGCGGGGTTCATCTGGTATTCGCCCGACCTAGGCAGTGCTTCCGGGCTAGCAGGGAATCGGATGGCCTGGATGTCGGCGTGCCCTGGCTTCGATCGCGTGTATCGGAAGGTGGTTCGCTTAACTCTTCTTGGATCCACGGAAGCATCCGCAAAGTCTGCCTAGCAAAGCCCAGCCACATTCCTCGCGACCCGCTCGCGTTCTTGGGTCAGCTGTTCCCCGGCGGCGTTGCCGTCCAAGATTGCGGCCGCTCGTGGGAGCGCCCTTGTTCTGCGAATGCCGCCGGAGTGAGTGTGGCGGTGTAAGAGCAATCTCGTACTCCTTCTCCTCGCGACTGGCCTCCGGAATCCCTCCACACCAAGAGAGAAGTAGCAGCAATTCAGCCTCGCGCGGTTTCCAGGTATTCGCTGTTCTTACGTATTGCGGAATGGGTGCCGTGCACGGTCGCCCCGGCGAGCTGGCGAATGTGGTCCATCATGGGTAGGATGCCGATCGCTCAGAGCAGGCTTCATTCCCCAGTACCGTTACGCGCTTCGTGCGGGTGGCCCCAGGGAGAGATTCATTGGGGGGAGAATGAAAGTTGCAGAGGTGACGCGTGCGTGGCCCCAAGCGCGTCAGTTCTCGGGATACGGGAGGCCTCGGCGGGATTTGCGCTCACTCGACAGCCGTTTGGATCGGTGTATTTTCTCGAGAGGCGGCCGAACGGGTCCCACGCTCCTCGTGTAGGCCGGGGAACACACGACTGATTGTGTGGTTTGACTTTCACAGGCAACGGAGGGATTCACCCCGAGAGCCAGCTACTTTGGCAGGGCCCCTCTCACGGGCGCGGGCGCTATGCCTGCTTCCCTTATGCGGGCAAGGGACCCGCGGATGGATCGCGCTGCAGGACCTTCAGGGGGCGACGGTGGATTTGCCCTCCGTCGAGCGGAAGTCGCACGCGCATGTAATTGAGGTGGCTCTTGTTGAGGGCTTGCTCGCGGGTGCCGGCCCGCCCCGAGGAACCCTCGAAAGAAGCCATGAAGCAATGGACAGACGGGAGCACATGGGTCTGCGGAGAAAGGATCTCGGGATGCGACGGCGGGATTTGCCCTCTGTCGAGGTTGAGGTTGAGACCGCGTAGGTGCGAGGTTGCTCTCAGAAACGGCTTTGCTTGACGATCCCCGGGCCAAAGGGACCCAAGGACAAAGACCTGCCCGCGTAAAGTCCAACTCGTGGAGCAGGGTGCGGAACCAAAGTTCGAACACCTGGTGAACGACGATGAACATGAGCTCGTCGGGGTCGACGGGCTCGGCGGGCAGGACGCGTTGGGGGGTCTGCCCGATCGGGGTCCAATCCGCTTTGACGCCCTGCTGAAGGTCGAGCAGCACGTCGAGGGCAAGGTACTCGGTGAAAGCCGGACGCTCCCGGCTTCCCCGAGTGAAGAGATCCTCAAGCAAATGGCGGTACAGGACGGACCAGCGCCCGAACCGCACCAAGTAGTCCCGCCCGTCCCGAAGGTAGGCTCTATCCACGCCGTCGGTTGAAGCGATCCGTCCTTCGAGATCCGACGTCAGGCGATCCAACTCGTAGAGCTGTAGGGACAGGGTCGTTTCCGTGGGATCGGCAAGCGGAATTCGGAGTTGCAGGTCATGCAGGAGAATCATTTCGGCCAAATCGCAGTGCCGCTCCAGCAGGCGAATGAGCTTGGAGGCACGAAAGAGCAACTTGGTCGGCTGATAAACGAGTGGATCGCCCTCCCGGATATCGGCCAATGCGGCGCGCACATCGTTCGCGACGACTTTGAGCCAGAGTTCGATCGCCTGGAGCGACAGAATGGCCAGGATCTCGTCGGGGTCGCGGGCGGGCGGTCTTTGGAGGCTGAGCAACTTGGGAACGCGGGTGTACGTGCAATAGTGCGTCTGGCAGGGATGGGCGACGAGATGTCCGCAGTCGGGATCGTCCTTCCAGCGAGCGGGTGGATGCATTATCTCACTTGGCAGAGGAACGACTTCGTCGCGCAAGGGAACTATAGACCCTGGCCGATGGCACTGTCAAGCGAAGGGAGTGACCATCGAGAACCCAAGGAACCCAACCTCAGTAAGCGGCTCGGCCTGAATCCTCGTGCGCGGAAACGGTGTTGGGCACGCCGTCGAGCGAGGGCGACAGGTGACCACCCGGACACGCTCCGCGGCCACGATCGGAGCGCGCCTGTTTGTCTCCCGGTGCGATCCCCAGATTGAACGGTTGCGTCGAGCGAGCACATCGGAGAGACCAGGAAAAGTCCTACGATTTGCATGACGGCCAGTTGACCCCGTCAGCGTGAGCCACGTCCTGCAACGCTGGCCACATATCCTGACCCCAGTCAGCCTCTTGACAAACGCCTCTCGGTAATCCATAATTTCACTGTACGCAATGCCATTTCATAGCATGAAATGGCCCCCCGCAGGAAAGGCCTTGCCAGCCCACTCGGATCATTCAAGCACCAACTACCAGGTCCGCTCGGTCCAACGGGCGCTGACGCTGTTGCGGACCTTCTTGGCGCATGAGGGCGAGCTATCGGCTGCCGAGCTCAGCAAGGAGAATGGCCTCGATCCAAGCACGGTCTTCCGCTTGCTGGTCACGCTCGAGGGCCAAGGCTTCGTCGAAGTCAACCATGCCACGGCGAAATACCGGCCGGGGGTGGTTCTGCTGGAGCTCGGCTCGCGATTCCTCAAGAACAACGACATCCGCTCCCGATCGATCGGATACCTGGAGCGACTTCGAGACGAGTTCGGTGAGACGGTCCATCTGACGATCCTCGATGGCGACGAGGTTGTTTACTTGGAGAAACTCGCCGGGCTGCATCCCATCGGTTTCATGTCTTCCCGCGTCGGCGACCGGAACCCGGCCCACTGCACGGGCGTGGGCAAGGCCTTACTCGCCTACCTCCCGGACGAAGAGCTCGCACGGCGCTATCCGGACGGACGGCTCAAGCGCTACACGGACCAAACGATCACCGATCTCGGAGAACTGCGGGCCGAACTCGCCCGAGTCCGGACCCGGGGGTATGCCATCGATCTGGAGGAACACGAGGCGGGTGTCAAGTGCGTCGCCGTACCGACCTTCGATCACAAGGAGATCGCCGCCGCCGTGAGCGTTTCCGGGCCCGTCGATCGGATGAATGATCACATCGCCAAGGACGACTTGATCAACACGCTCATGGAAGTTGCGGCCCAGATATCGGAACAAATGGGCTGGGGTCGCGGCGTCGACCAGCTGCAGGAGGGGCGGAGCCCCTCAAAGGGAAAACGAACAAGCGGCACAGGCAGGAAGAGCGCCGCGGGAAGGGTCGATCGCCGCGCCTAGTTCCATCTGCCGGCCGGGTCCGGCCGAGACCGGAGCGGCCGCACCGCCCAGCATTCCAGGGGAGTCTCCCATGGACTTCGTCATCGATGTCGAGGCCCTCGAGGCCGTGGCCAGAGAACACTCGGATAACAAGCACATCATCCGCCGCGACGATTTGAAGATGGGCCTTATCAGCGTCAGGCCGCATGACGGACTTCCGATTCACACGCACGATCACGAGGACCAGCTGTACTACGTCCTCGAAGGGGAAGGGACGATCCGCATGAACGATCGGGAGTTCGAGCTGGGGCCGGGGAAAGCCGTGACCATCCCTCCCGGCGTCGCCCACGGTGTCCGTAACGAAAGTGATAAGCCCCTGCGCTACCTGGACATCTTCATCCATTGGAAGACGTGAGGGGGATCGGCCAGTGCCAGCAAGGAGGGCGGCATGCCAGACGTCATAACGTTCGGCGAAGCGATGCTCCGCCTCGCGCCTCCGGACTTCGAACGCTTGGAACAGGCATCGACCCTGAAAGTGAGCGTTGGCGGATCCGAGCTCACCGTGGCCGCCGGCGTCGCGCGCTTGGGCCTCGAAACAGGGTGGGTCAGCCGGCTGCCCGACAACGCTCTGGGCAGGATGGCCCAGAACAAGGCCAGGGAATTCGGCGTCGATACACGCCATGTGGTCTGGACCCAGGGGGATCGGATGGGGATCTATTTCGTCGAATACGGCGCCTCCCCTCGAGCCAGCGGGGTCCTGTACGACCGCGGCTATTCGGCGATCAGCCGCATCCAGCCGGACGAGGTCGACTGGGCAAAGGTTTTCGAGGGTGCGCGCTGGTTTCACACCAGCGGCATCACGCCTGCCCTGAGCGACGACGCCGCGGCCGTGACCGAGGTCGCGTTACGCGCGGCGAAGGGTGCCGGCCTGACGGTCAGCTACGATCTCAACTACCGCGCCAAACTGTGGACCCCCGACAAGGCGCGGGTCGTTCAGGAACCTTTCATGGAATTCGTAGACGTGCTCATCACGACGGAAGAAGACACGGAAAGGGTCTTCGGAATCAAGGGCGCCGACTATAAGGAAGTCGCCAAGGAACTGGCAGAGCGCTTTGATTTCCGCGTCGTCACGGTCACGCTGCGCGGGACGCCTTCCGTCTGGCGCAACCTGTGGAGCGCCTTCGCCTATGCCGAGGGCCGTTATGTCGAAGACGTGTCCTACGAGATCGAAGTCGTGGATCGGTTGGGCGGCGGGGACAACTACTCGGCCGGTTTCATCTACGGGTACCTGACCGAGGGCGTCGACAAGGCGGTTCGCCTGGGAAATGCATTCTCCGCCCTCAAGCAGACCTCGTGGACCGATTTCAACTGGACCACGCGTGAGGAGGCCGAGAAACTGCTTCAGGCCCCCCTGACGACGAGCCTGAGGATTACTCGCTGAGGAGTCGGAAAATGGCCAAGGATGATCACATCCGGCAGATCGAAGACGGGGGAGTCATCGCGATCGTCCGCTTCGATCGCTCGGAGGAGCTGATCCAGGTGGCCCGCGCCGTGCGGGCGGGCGGCGTACGTGCGATCGAGTTCACCATGACGACGCCCAACGCCCTCTCCATCATCGAGCAATCCGTGCGCGAATTCGGACAGGATGTCTTGCTGGGTGCAGGGACGGTCCTGGACGCGGAGACCGCCCGGGCGGCGATTCTGGCCGGAGCCGAATTCGTCGTTGCACCGACCCTCAACCCGGCGGTGATCGAAATGTGCCGCCGCTACAGCAAGGTTGTCATCCCCGGCGCCTTCACAGCGACAGAGATCCTGACGGCCTGGGAGTGTGGGGCGGACTTCGTCAAGGTCTTCCCGGCGGAGTTCGGAGGCGCGGCCTACTTGAAGGCGGTCCTGGCTCCGCTACCCCAGGTGAAGCTGATTCCGGTCGGAGGGGTCTCACTCGACACGACCGCCGCCTTCATCCAGGCCGGGGCGGCGGCGGTCGCCGTGGGAAGCAACCTGGTGAAGAAGAGCGCCATCGCCGCGGGGCGCTTCGACGAGCTGACCGACCTGGCCCGAGGTTTTGTAGAGGCCGTCCGGAAGGCGAGAGGCGAGCCCGGTTAGTCGCCGTTGGATAGGGGCATCCCGGGAAGAGAAGAAAGGGCAAACCATGCGACGAATCATCAACCCGCCGGGAAAGGGACCGGATCCGGAGATCCTGGCCGGCTTTGAAGCGCTCTTGAAAATCATGAGCCCGTCGTGCGTTGTCGCCGACTCGCAGGAGCGCAGCGGCGTTCTCCGAAGCGACATCCGCCCGCTTTTCGACGCCCGGTTCGTCGGGACCGCCCTGACGGTCCGTCTCTACCCCGGCGATCTGGTCGATTGCCTGGACGCGCTCTCCGTTGCCCAGAAAGGCAACGTGATCATGGTCGACGCGGCGGGCGAAACGGAGACCTCGATCTGGGGAGGGTTGATGGCCGGGCTCTGCCAGCAGAAGGGAGTCGTCGGCGCCGTCGTGGATGGAGCGATCCGCGACACGGACGAGATCAAAAGTCTGGGCTTCCCCATCTTCAGCCGGGCGATCGTCCCGCGCTCGACGCACTCGCCGTATTCCAAACGCCTCGAGCCGATCGAGGTCAATGTGCCCATTCAGTGCGCGACGGTCATGGTCTCGCCGGGGGACGTCGTCCTGGCGGATGAAATCGGTGTCGTGGTCGTCCCGCAGCAGGAGGCGGCCGACGTGCTCAAGCGGGCACAGGAGCAGGCCGCGCAAGAAGAAGCCACACGTCAGCGAATCCGCCAGGGCAAGACCGTCGAGGAATTGCTGGCGGAGTTCGGCAGGCTGTGATCCTGGCGATCCGGATGAATCGTCCTGGCGTGAAACCGGCAGAACGCCCCGGGGGGAGGCCGGCCTCCATCCTGGAAGGGAGGTGTGGGGAGGAATCGATTCGCACAGAGTCCGCGTGAGAGGAGTCAACGGAAATGCCGATACCGCTTGTCGAAAAGGAGGGGAGGAACCCCATGTCTTTCTATCGATCTCGCAAGCTGATCGTGCCGCTG
>Ga0209341_10000247_pt1 | contig 55219 bp, 46 predicted proteins | sample RifCSP13_2_FD_184020 | JGI IMG/M metagenome (GOLD analysis project Ga0209341, IMG submission 184020) | Soil microbial communities from Rifle, Colorado - Rifle CSP2_sed 13_2 (SPAdes) (version 2) | ecosystem: Environmental > Terrestrial > Deep subsurface > Rock core/Sediment | place: Rifle...
GATCAAGGGGGAGTGCCCGGTCTGCCTCTCCCCTGACAAGGGGAGGTTGGGAGGGGTTGGGGTGGAATTTCTGCCTAATGGACAATCTGGGTTGAAATTGATAAGCAACCCCGTTTTGATATTTGCAAGCTTCATGAATCCATTAACCCAGGTTCAAATTCACGACCTTCGTGTCCTTCGTGCTCTTCGTGGTGAAGTGCTTTTTCAGGTTTATTCGGCATAGCGCAATGCACCGCTGAAAAAATTCAATTCATCGCGCAAATTGGCATGCAAAACCCACGGCCCGACATTCACCTGAAACCCCGCAAGCAATTCCGCATTCTCGCGGTATTCGACCGGCAGCATCTTGCCCGCCACTTCCGCCAGCGCGCGCGTCAATCCGGCGCGTTTGCCCTCATCCAGCGAAAAAGCGCTTTGCACCTTGATCTGCATACCGGGTACCGCAGCGGCCTCCGCCACGGCGCGCCTGTCTTCGGCGCGCATGTCGCGCAAATCTTCCAGCAACATCGCATACAACTGCGCCTCCAGTTCCGGTCCTGCGATGCGGGCAAGCAACCTGGCGGAAAACGCTGCGCCCTGCGCGATGGCCTTTTCCTCGGCTGTGCGTTCAAAATCACGCTGGCGCCGCTCGTCCAGCACGCGCCGCCGCTCGCGCTCTTGTGCGATCTCAGTTTCCAGCGCCGCCATCCTGCGCGCTCGTTCTGCCGCCAATTCTTCCAGCAAACCCGCCTGGGCCGCGTCCTTTTCCTCCCCCCACTCGGCCAAATGCCGCTCGTTCTGCCGCCTGATCTCGATCGCTTCGGTTTCGATACGCCGGGCATCGGCCAGCGTTTTTTCGATGCCGGCGCGACGCATGGCAATCACACCGAGTATCGGGCGATACAAAAACCGCTTCAGGATCCAGACCAGGATCAGGAAGTTGATTATTTCGAGGATGAAGGTTGTCCAGTCGAATTCCACGAAGTTCTTCCGGCGTTTATTTGATCAGGTATTGCAGCAGGGGGTTGCGGAACAGGATGATCAGCACGATCACCAGCACGTAAATCGCCAGCGACTCGATCATGGCCAGGCCGATAAACAAGGTGCGCATGATGGATTTTTCCGCCTCTGGCTGGCGCGCCAGCGCGTCCAGTGCCTGGCTGATCGCGCGCCCCATCGCCAGCGCCGGGAACATCACGCCAATCGCAATGGCCAGTGCCGCGCCTGTTGTAGAAAAGATGGTGAACCAGGTCATGTCATTCATGTGTCGTTTCCTTCCTCGTCTCGTTCAAGATTTTGCCGCGATTGCATGGCACCCGCCACGTAGATCAGTGCCAGCATACCGAATATATAAGCCTGCACCAAACCCTCGACGATATGCAGCATCAACAGCGGCACCGGCACCAGCAGGCCGGCCACCAACAGTACCAGCAGTGCAGCCATCTCCAGACTCATGATGTTGCCGAACAGCCGCACCGCCAGCGCGACGGTGCGCGTCACTTCGCTGATCAAATGGAACGGCAACATGATCGGGCTGGGGCTGAGATAGTTTTTCAGATAGCGCCGCAGCCCTTCATTGCGCACGCCGAACCAATGTACCGACAAAAATACCAGCAGCGCGAGGCCGGCGGTCACCGACAGGTTACCCGTGGGTGAATGCAGCTCGGGGATCAGCCCGATCAAATTCGAAATCACGATGTAGATCCACAGCGTGCCGATGAACGGCAACACCTGTTGCACGCAATCCGGCAACACCGCGCTTATACTTTCCTCCATCGCGGACACCACCCCTTCCAGCATCGTCTGCAACGGTCCCGGATCAAGCGCAAGGCGGCGCGTGGCGAGCCAGCAGAACACGCTCAGTGCCAGCATGATGCCCCAGCTGGTCACCACGACCGAGGTGATCGCAAACGGCCCGATGTGAAAAAAGATTGCCGTTTCTTCCATCAATCGTGCTCCCGAATGTACATATAGACATTCACCACGCCAATGACCAATCCAATAAAGATCAGCCCCATCGTCCAGCGCATCGAATAGCCCTGCGCCATATCGTCCAGCCAGTTGCCGAGGTAGGCGCCGGCGATCACCGGCAGCACGAACAATAGCGTCAGCGTGCCCATGAACACCGACTGCGCCAGTAACGTGGGGCGTTCCTTGTCCGCACGCTGCATGCGCTTCACCTGCTTTTCGACGCTCTTGCGCAATTCATCTTCGTTCATGCCGATCACCTCTGACCGCGTCCCATTTGCCACAAACGCCGGAACATCTCCTGCTCCAGGCGATACAGGCTTTCCTTGATCCCCCGCAGTTCTTCCTCTTCCTTGAGCAGTTGCTCCAGCAATCCCTTGCTGATGCGATGATAATCCGCGTCGTGCAGAAATCGCCGCGTGCTGATGTAAAGCGCGTTATCCACAAAGTAAAGGATAGCCCGCGGGAAGGCAAGGTAATGCCAACTGCTGTCTTTCAACTGATAGCGCGCCAATCCGTAACCCAGCGCGGTCATCATGCGCGCATGGCGGGCGCGGATGCCGAAACTGCCGGATTCGTCTTCGCCGACGAAACTGGTCACGTCCTCGATGAGCTCGTATTGCGTGGCAGACTGCACATGCAGCGCGAAAGTTTTCATGCGGCACTCTCCTGCCCGGAGTCGGTCATGGCACCGCGCATGTAGCATTGTTCCTCGGGAGCGGCGTCGTAATCGCCGCGCAGAAAAGCCTCGCAATCGGTGAGCGTTTGATCCAGCGTCACCGATACACCCTTGATGCCGGTATGCGATGTCATTACGTGGAACGGCTGGGTCAGATAGCGCTGCAGCTTGCGCGCGCGCAACACGATGCGCCGGTCATTTTCCGACAGCGCTTCCAGTCCCAGCATGGCGATGATGTCTTCCAGCTCCTTGTAGCGCGCGAGATGCTCGCGCACCCCTTTGGCGATGTCATAATGCCGGTCGCCGAGAAAACTGCGATCCATCATTTTGCTCGACGACTGCAAGGGATCGACTGCCGGATAAATCCCCTTTCCCGCCTGGCTGCGCGACAGGATCACCATGGTATCGAGGTGCGACAGAATGGTGCTCACCGCCGGGTCGGTCATGTCGTCCGCCGGCACGTATACCGCCTGCACTGCAGTGATGTCGCCGCTGCGGGTGGAAATGATGCGCTCCTGCAATTCCGCCACTTCACTCATCAAGGTCGGCTGGTAACCGACCGTGGCCGGCATGCGGCCGAGCAGGCCGGAAATTTCGCTGCCCGCCTGGACGAAACGGAACACGTTATCCATCAACAACAGCACTTCCTTCCCCAGCGTATCGCGCAGATATTCCGCATAAGTCACGGCCGACAAGCCGACGCGGAAGCGCACGCCAGGCGATTCGTCCATTTGGCCGAACACCATCAGCGTATGCGGCATCACGCCGGCATCCTGCATTTCGTGCCATACCTCGTGACCTTCGCGGATGCGCTCGCCGACGCCGGCGAATACCGACACGCCCTGGTGCAGGCTGACGATGGCGTGCATGAATTCCATGATCAGCACCGTTTTGCCCACGCCTGCGCCGCCGAACAATCCGGTCTTGCCGCCTTTGACGAACGGACACAGCAAGTCGATCACCTTGATGCCGGATTCGAGTATGCCTGCGGCGGGCATCGTTTCGGACAGTGGTGCCGGTCGCGCGATGATGTTGCGCATCTCCCTGGGAGAAATCGGCGGTCCGCCGTCGAGCGGTGCGCCGAATACGTCGAGTATCCGGCTCAGACAATCCGGCGTAACCGGGATGCGCAACGGCCCGCCGCTGTCGTATACCGGCAGGCCGCGCTTGATGCCGGCGGTGGGATGCAGGGCGATCGCGCGCACGCGCCGCTCATCGAGATGGCGGTAAACTTCGAAGATATAGCGTTCGTGACCGGATGCACAGAACAAGGCCTGGTGCAGCGGCGGCAGGCGGACACAGGCAATATCCACCACAGGCCCATGCACCTCCTCGATGGTGCCGATAGCCTCGCTCACGGGTTGCATGGACTGGGTAATCTGTTCCAAGTGGACTGACGACTCCATTAACCTGACCGTTTGTTATTCCAATTCGCAAACAATAACAATTTTGTAGGGTGCGTTTACGCACCAGTTGGCGATGGTGCGTAAACGCACCCTACATTAATTTTGTTTCTATTGCGAATTGGAATTATCCAGCCAGTGCAATTGTACCTGCATGCTGAGGGAGAATAACAAAACCCAACAACGCGCCGCCTGAGCTATAACTCACAAGCCCTTTCGCTCAGGCTCATGTCTGGATTGGAAAATACTTCACACGGCAAGCCGCGCACGGAATTGTCGTCCCAACAACGACTCAAATGTTCGGGCGATTCATGAATCGCCCCTACCTGTTACCTCGGCCTGCAATTGCCGTCCCAACAATGCCTCAAACTGCTCTATAGGCACCGGTTTGCCGAACAGATAACCCTGGAAAGCATGGCAGCCATGCTTATCCAGAAAGTCGCGCTGAGCTTCTGTTTCCACCCCTTCGGCAATCACGTTCAAACCCAGTGCATGGGTCATCGCGATGATGGTCTGCACGATGGCGGCATCGTTTGGGTTGCTGTCAATGTCGCTCACGAAGGATCGGTCGATCTTGATCTGATCCAGTGGCAGGCGTTTCAGATACTGTAGCGAAGAATATCCGGTGCCGAAGTCGTCCATCGAGAAGTTCACGCCCAGCTTTTTTATTTCCTGCATCTTGGCGATGGTATCCTCGACATTTTTCAGCACGGTGCTCTCGGTCAGTTCCAGCTTGAGGTGTGAAGGCTCCGCGCCGCTTTCCAGCAACACTCGCTGCACTTGGGCGACAAAGTCGGCCTGGTGGAATTGTCTGGCGCTGACATTTACCGCAATAACCAGATCGCGGGTCGACGCATTGTGCTGCCAGGCCTTGAGTTGTGCACAGGCGGTTTGCATCACCCATAACCCGATCGGCACGATCAGTCCGGTTTCCTCGGTCAGCGGGATGAATTGCATAGGCGATACCAGGCCGCGTTCCGGATGCTCCCAGCGCAGCAGCGCTTCTGCACCCAGCGGACGGCGCAGGCTATCCACCTGAATCTGGTAGTGCAGGCGGAATTGTTGTTTTTCGAGAGCCAGATGCAATTCACCTTCCATCCTGGAGCGCGCTTCGATAGCGGCCTGCATGTCCGGATCGTAAAAACGGATAGAGTTGCGCCCCGCCGACTTGGCCTGATACATGGCGGTGTCTGCGTATTTGAGCAGGTTTTCCAGGCTATCCTGATGCCCGCGAAACAGCACGATGCCGATGCTTGGCGTGGTGCGATGGGTATAATCGCCGAGCAGGTATGGCCGGTTCAATGCGGTGCGCACCTTCTCGGCAACCAGCTCTGCCTGCGCGGCAGCCTCTCCGGTAATAGAACTCAACGACCCCATCACCACTACGAATTCATCGCCGCCCAATCGCGCTACGGTATCACTGCTGCGTACACTGGATTCCAGCCGCCTGGCGACCTCCAACAGCAGCAAATCGCCGATGTCATGGCCCTGGGTGTCGTTGAGTATTTTGAAATGATCGAGATCGAGAAACATCAGCGCGCCATGTTGCCCGCTGCGATTACTGATGGCGAATGCCTGCCGCAGGCGATCCTGCAATAAGCGCCGGTTCGGCAGATTGGTCAGCGGATCATAGAAAGCGAGTTGCTGAATCTGTTGCTCTGCCAGCTTGCGTTGACTGATGTCTCTGGACACTGAGACGTAGTGTGTCACCTGATGATGGTCATCATAAACCGCAGTGATGGTCATGCGTACCGGATATATCTCGCCACTCTTGCGTTTATTCCAAACCTCCCCTATCCATTTGCCGGTGCCGAGCAAATCCGACCACATGGCCTGGTAAAATTCCTCATCGTGCTGTCCGGACTTGAAGATGCGCGGGTTTCTCCCGATCAACTCTTCCGCGCTGTAGCCGGAAAGCTCTTCGAAAGCCCGATTGACGCGCAGGATATTTGCGTCAGTATCGGTAATCATGATGGCATCTTGTGTTTCGAACGCGGTGGCAGCAACACGCATTGCTTGCTCATTCCGCTTGCGCCCGGTTACGTCGCGCAGGATCGCGATGAGACAATCCGTCTCTGGAATGAAAGAGGTGATCACCTCGATATCGACCAAATGACCGTCACGATGGCGGTGTTGGGTTTCATAGCGCTCATATCCTCGCTCGACAATGCGCTGTATATGCGCTGCAACATCCTCCGGTGTTTGTTCTGCGGCCTCGAATTTCGAGATATGCGCGCCGATAATCTCTTCCATGGCATAACCACTGATTTGGCAATAGGCATCATTGGCTTCGACGATGCGGCCGGACTGGTCCACCTTCCAGAATCCTTCGCCCGAGGTATCCAGCATCATCCGAAATTCACTGAGCGCTTCAGCCTCATGCTGCTGCGCAGCGCGCAGATGATCAGTCATTAAGTTGAATGAAGCGGCCAGCTCCGAAATTTCATCGCTCCCTGTCACATCTGCTTTAGCCTTGATATCTCCTGCTGCAATGGTTCTGGTAACTTTCGTGAGCCTGGTTATCGGCTTCACGATGCTTTTGCCAAGATAGACGACCGTTATGGCCAGGGTTGCGCCAAATAGAAATATGACCATTAATAATCGCTGCTTCAGCAATTTTAATGGAGCAAAGGCTTCATCCTGGTCAATGTTAGCCTTGATACAAGCCGAGCCCAATTCCGGAATAAAGCGGAATGCATGAATGATCGCTACGCCCCGATAATCCAGATCAAGAGCTTCGCGCGATTGCCCGCTCAGGCAAGACTGCATTGGGTCTGTGGTAACAGGGCGTCCATGCCCTTGCGAAGGTGTGTATTTGGGTTTGGTGACGAAATAACCCTCGCCATCCGCCAGAAAGGTCTCCCCTGATATCCCCAATTCTGCGGGATAGGGGACAAAAACAGGTTCAAGCATCGATGACGGGTAGGTAATTTCCAATTGCAATCCAGCCGATTCATCCGCTACTAAAACGAAATAGGAGCGGTTGTTATCGGGTCCGGTTCCGGAAAATCTTGCCAGTTGCCCGGTTTGAAACGTAACGGATTCCTCATTCCGGGTCGCGGAGGTTCCGATGCTCAGACTATCGCTGCCTTTCCTGCGCAGGGTCGCTCCTGTAGCGCCTTCCGAGGCCATGTATGACCTGATTAAACCGGTGGCGCATGTCTGGTTTTGCTTGACTGCGTTGCCGTTGCATTGGATGCTTAAATTATTTAGAAATTGTCCCGCTCTGGTATTTGCCCGATTCAGCACCATCACTAACTGAGCATGCTTGGCACTGGCAACATAACCTACATCTTTTATTCGTTCTGCCCTGATGTTGTCGAATATCGCGTTACTAGTCAGTAGCCAGCCAATTGTTATAGTCGGCAAAAAAATCAAAAACGGCACAATAATGAGGCGCGATACAAGCGAGTTGAATTTTATTTTAATTGCCATTGCACCCCCTTATGGAATTTCCTGCAGCCATATAGTTATTTGTATTGGCCTGTTATCCGGCAACCTGTCGGGTTACGGCTATCGCCTAACCCGGCCTACAATTGCTTGCGCTGCCGTCTTGCCTCAAACAGACAGATGCCGGCACTGACCGAGACGTTCAGGCTTTCGACGCTGCCTCGTAGGGGGAAAGCACCCTACGCGGGCTTAACGGGCAAAGTACACCAATTTTTCTCTCCAAAAATCTCCGGTGCTTTCGATTGGAACATACTCAGCAATGACTCTTCTTCGCTTAGATCAACGAGAAATTCAACGGATGCAATCCTGAGCGTAACCGCATACTCGCCTGAGGACGAGACATATGGAGGCCATACGCGATTTGAAAAGGTGCTATCGCTGTCGAACGTTAGCAGAAGGTGGCGGTCACCAACTCCGTGCCGTACGAAGCGGCGAATTGGCGTGAATGCGGGACTTCGAGCAAGTGGTGCACCCAGAAAGAACGCTAGGGAGGAAAACGCAATCTTCGTAACTCCTCGCAGGAACTTTCGGTTCTGACCAAAAGTAATCTCGAAGTTGATTGTTGCAGCGTCTCCTTGCTTTGTGAACTTGGCACGAATATCGCGCTTTGATCCACGGTAGGCGGCCAGCCGAGATCCGTCATGTGCCTTGATAGGTATGGGATCCATATTAAAAGTATATGTGGGGCCGCTTGGCTCAACTGTAGCAAGCACATTACCTCTGCTGCGGATGGCTGGCGGCCTTCCTTTCTTCCTTGGGACACCGGCCATGAACGCTGGGAAGTCAAATTCATCAATCACCGCTCGATCGAGGTCAGAGAGCCCGTTATTACACTTTCGACAAACGACCGTGCCTGGAAGAACGAAGCCCGGCGGGCAGCCAATGGCTTCTGGAATGATGTGTTCCTCATGCCCTCCATCAGCATGTTCGAGACACCAGATGCAGCAATGCGAGAGCATGGCGAGGCCTAAGGTGGGGCTAAGGGTCGGCACGCTTTTGCGCCGTCCTGCTTGAGCGCAGGTTTAGACATTTTTCAAAGCCTCCACCAATGCGCTGACAGCAAGAGCACCCGCAGCGACCCAAAGACCGATGCGAGTGTAAAGATTCGATCTCTTCATCTGTCTGTTTTCATCAGCGCGCTTTTGTAACTCTCGCGCTGCATCGAAAAGCATGGCTGGATGATAGGGAAAGAAAAAACAACTCGATGCTCTCGGCGTAAGATTAATCATCGTGTTTCGTTCTTGTATCGAACCCGAAACACCTTCATCCCAAACCCCCATGTGGCAATTTAGGGAATAGTACGTGGCGACCACTTCATGCGGAGCTAGCGCAGCTTTTTCGCGTTCCTGTTTGTTTAATGAAAACACAAGGGCGCGACCGGTATTTTCCTCTCGGTGTTCCTTGGACAAAAAATGACAGTGGCGACAGATGGGTTTCATGTCTAACGTTTAGGCGACATGGGGTACGCCAAGTTATGTTGCCTAAAACAAATCTCCTTAATCATTTTGCTTTCTCGCATATCTGGTTATGGAATGCCGCTTGTTTCAAGGGTAACCCAAAATTCGCAGATGGAATTTAAAGTTACCCCTCAACTTTCTGCGCATCTTACGCCACTCTTCTACCGGATGATTCAAACATTCGGCGGTGTCAACTTCTCAAGCTCGAAGAGCTTAGAGAATTGCCTACCTTTGGTGCATTGACGATTACCCTACGAGAGCTAATCGCAGAGTTAGGCGCATGCATATTTCGTACGCACCAAGCCAACAAGATGCTCCAAAAAGAAAAGTGCCTTCACCTTGCTGTGAAGTTGATTCATAACAATTGCTTTCGCATTATCTACCCCCAGCGCAGCCTCGATCTCTTTCCATGCTGATGCCTTCTCAGCATCAGTGTGGTACTGGGTTCCGTTGAGCCAGAGCCGAAGAAGAGAATTGTCAAACAGTGGTTGATCGCCAACCACGATTTGCATATATGACTTTAGCTCTCCATCCTCGAACATGCTTCGCAATGCTCGAAGGTGACCACTGAACTGCTTGCTCGCGAAATTTTTTCCGAGAAGTGCCGCTACCTTTTCAAATGACATGACTTCACGTGACAGTATGAACGGACGCAATACGTGCAGTAGCTCAAACAACTCGCTATCCTCATACGGCGCACAAGTAAATTGCATGCCACCCTCTGGTGTCCACTTCATATTTGTCATTGCAGGCATGCCTCGCTTAAGAAGCGCCGTTCCTCGAACGCGAGCCATCGCTACGACAAACTGATTCAGTAAATCAAGGTCGGCGGATTCAAACGTTCCACTGATCGTTTCGATCAGGTTGCTGTCCTTGTCGCGGATGGTAAGCGTAATAGGATTCATGCGTCTTATTGAGCTCTGCTCTCACCAATTAGCATGAGCGCGCCAGATTCAACGCCAACAAACGCCGCAGAATTTCCTCGTCCGGTATCTCCGGCGTGTAGTCATTCCAGCCGTAAGCATTAGCGACGGCGGCATCCAATTCAGCGTGCGCGTTGGCAAGCCAAGCGGGACAGGCGTTGTAGAGATTGGTGAGGGTGCGCTTTTTCAGGTCTGCTTCAAAACCCGGCATGGCTAGCGGGCGTGCAGGATAGCCCGCTTTTTCTTCTTCCAGTGTGCGCACCCAGCTCACCCACACCGGCGGGTTAAGCCAGTTGTCGCGCAGTTTGTTCAACTGCTGCGCGGCAGCGGCAATCTCGGCGGCTGTGGGGCTGGTGTAATCCGCTGGCGCGAGGTTAGGTGTTAATCCTACCGGGAAGGGGAAGGTCTCAAAGGTAGTAGTCGGTGTGTAGCGGGGCCGGTCTTCCAGACTGGTACCAAGGCGCAACGCCCATAGCTCGTGAAAACGCGAATGGAGAATACCAAAGGTGGTGTCGTCGGAACGTGCGATAACAATCAGCATCTTATCTGGCAGCACACTGGCATCTAACCAAATAAACACCCTGTGCTTGGAAACGTGCGGCGTGACAATGTAGCGCGGCAAACCGGTTAATGCGGCACGCATTTCCGGACGCGGACGCCCGTGTCTCCACCAATTTACTCGAACAATTTTGTCGCTATTTGATTCTCGCTCAGGCTTGACGTGTTTCACCACATACTCGAACGACGTTTCATACAAAGAAGCATCGGCTTCGCTCATTTTCGTGCCGAAATCAATAATCCATCCATCGCGTGGACGGCGTGCCACATCCAGCCCATTCCATGATGGCTTGATTACGTCGCTGTTCGGTCGGCCATTCGGATTCGGCAGCTTGAGCCATTGCCGCGCTAATCCTCCTTCAATATCGAATGCGCCGATTTTTTGCGAGCCTTGGAAACTCACCGCCGCATTCTCTTTCAGCGGCTTGGCCTGTGTGAGATTCAGCCCTTCGCCTGCGGTCAGGTCGGCGTGAATAGCTTCAACGGATTTGCCATCGAGCATGACACCCCCTCCCACCGCCCTCCCCCGTTGGGAGGGGGTACCGAAGCACACCAGCGATACGCGCACTGCTGCGCCTTCGTTAATCCATTCCTCATCGCTCCACGTATTGAAGATTTTGGTAGTGTCGCAAATACGCACCAGTACTTTCTGGTTCGCGCCGCCGCGTATCGAGTTGGTGGCAACCAACCCGGCACGCTGGCACTTGCCCGCCTCGATCTGCGCACGCGCTTTCTCGAACCAGTAGGTAACCAAGTCTGCGCCGCCCGGTACACGACCATCATATTCAGCACGCAGGGTTTGAACATAATCTTCGCCAAGTTCGCGTAGCATTTTGCTGCCACCCAAGAAAGGCGGGTTGCCGATGATGACATCACAAGCAGGCCACTGCGCTTCAGAAACTTCAACCCCTCCCAGCCTCCCCTTGTCAGGGGAGGAGCCGCCGCCCTGCTCTCCCCCTGATAAGGGGGAGTTGGAGGGGGTTTGCAGCACCGCATCGCGGCAAGCGATGTGATCGAGCGGTTTAAGAATAGGATTTTTCGACGGACTCATGCCGTGGCGCAACATCCATTGCAGTTCACCGATCCACACGGTGACGCGCGCCAGTTCCGCCGCGTATGAGTTGAGTTCGATGCCGAGCACGTTGTGCGGGCCGGTGTGGAATCCGGCGAAACCCAGCGGCAAGCCAAGCGTTTCGGCTTCCAGCGAGGCGCGATGTTCGATGTCTTTCAGCGCGTGCAGGGCGAGATACAAAAAGTTGCCGGAGCCGCATGCGGGGTCGAGTACGCGGAAATCACTCAGGCGTTGCATGAAGCCTTGATACGCGGCTTGTGCTGATTCAATGCCTTTTTTGCCTTTTTTGGAACCCTTGCCTCCTGCCGCGTAGCCCGCCATGCTTTGTGCGATCTGGACTTTGACGTTTTCCCATTCGGCGTTGAGCGGCTCGATGACCACAGGCTTGACGATGCGCATGATGGATTGCGGATCGGTGTAGTGTGCGCCGAGTTGGCTGCGCTTGGACGGATCGAGACCGCGCTCGAACAGTGTACCGAAGATGGAAGGCTCAACGCCTGTCCAGTCCAAGCGTGAGACGGTAATCAGCGCGGCGATGTCGTCGCTTTGCAGCGGCAGTGTGGCATCGCTGTCGAACAGGCCGCCGTTGAACCAGTCGATGATCTCCGCGCCAAAGTCACCGCCTTTGCTCATCGAGGCGAATAGTTGCTTGAGCTGGCGGTCGATGCGCGCCGGGTCTTTCGCGCCGTTTTCCAGTATGCGCGTGACCATCTCTTTGGGCAACAATCCGGCATCTTCGGCGAAGAAGCAGAACAACAGCTTGTCGAGGAAATGCGCCACTTGTTGCGGCGCATGACCACGGTCGCGCAGGGTATTGGCAAGTGAGGCGAACAGCTTCGCGGCTTGTTCGGTGAGGGCGCGCGTGGTGCGCGCAGGACGCAATTTTTCCGGCTCGAAGAACAGCGCGCGCAGCTTGGCGAGGTTATCCGGCGTGCCGATCTCTTCCAGCGCGATGGTGTGCGTGTCGGAAACGGTGTTGGTGAAGTTGGTGTGTATCTCGATCAGGTCGGCGCGCGCAACAACCAGCAGCGGTGGGTTTTCCAATGCCAGCGCGTAACGCTGCACCTGATCCAATGCTTTGCGCAGATCGCCGGTCGGGCCTTTGTATTCCACTGCGAAAAACCCGCGCTTCCACACATCCGCCCAGCCGTTGCCGCCGCCGGTCTTGGACGCGCCTTTTTCGAAACAGAATGTGTCGCCGATAGTGTCCTGCGCGGCAGGCGTGGAATGTCCAACCAGCGCGCACAGGTCGTTGAAGTGTTGCTGATAAAAAGCGCGCTCGGCGAGTTGGCAGCCTTGCCACTTGGCGATGAACTGTTGCGGAGTCATGCGGCGATTCCCTGACTGGACTGCCGCATTATAGCGAGGTTGATTAAAACTATGCGGCGCGCTGCCGCCGCGCCTCGAACAAACATATGCCGGCACTGACCGAGACATTCAGGCTTTCGACGCTGCCCAGCATCGGGATACGCGCCAGCTCGTCGCAGGTCTCGCGCGTCAGGCGGCGCAAGCCTTCGCCTTCCGCACCCAGCACCCAGGCCAGCGGGCCGGCGTGCCTGAAGCCGTTCAAATCCTTTTCGGCATCGCCTGCCGCGCCGGCCACCCAGATGTCGCGCTCTTTCAATTCGCGCAGCGTGCGCGCGAGGTTGGTGACGGTGATGTAAGGCACGGTCTCGGCCGCGCCGCAGGCGACCTTCTCGACCGTGGCAGTGATGCCGACCGCGCGATCCTTGGGCGCGATCACCGCGTGCACGCCGAACGCATCGGCACTGCGCAGACACGCGCCGAGATTATGCGGGTCCTGCACGCCATCCAGCACCAGCAGCAACGGCGGTTCGCTGAGCGTATCCAGCACATCCTCCAGATGCTGCACGCGCTGTGCCGCATCGACGCGTGCCGCGACACCCTGATGCCGCGCACTACCGGCCATGCCGTCGAGACGTTTTGCATCCACCGGTATCACGCGCACGCCATTGGTCTCGGCAAGCTTGATCAGGTCGCGCATGCGCGGGTCCTGGCGCTGTGCCTGCAAATAGATTTCCAGCACGCCATCGGGATTCTGGCGGATGCGCGAGGTCACGGCATGAAAGCCGTAGATCAGGCGCAGATCAGCCATGGCGTTTTTTGCTCCGAGTGGGTTTACTTGCGGCGGATTTCTTTGCCGGTTTCGGTTCCCCTTGCAGGGGCACGGCGCGCCGTGCCCCTACTTCCTCGTGCAGCACGAAATCGACCTTGGTGCTTTCCATGTCCACCTTGACCACGCGCACTTCTACGCGGTCGCCGAGGCGGTAGCGTTGCCCGGTGCGCTCACCGAGCAACTGATGTTTGGTCGCATCGAAGTGGAAATAATCCTTGCCGAGTTCCGAGATATGCACCAGCCCCTCGACATACAGATCGTCCAGCGAGACGAACATGCCGAAACCGGTGACCGAAGAAACACTTCCGGGGAACACGCTGCCGAGATGATCGCGCATGTAGAAACATTTCAGCCATGCTTCTACATCGCGGGTGGCATCGTCGGCGCGGCGCTCGGTCATCGAGCAATGCGCACCCAGCTCGGTCCATTTCTGCGCAGGCTTGTATTGCTTGCCCTGCAGCACGGCGTTGATCGCGCGGTGCACCAGCAGGTCCGGGTAGCGGCGTATCGGCGAAGTGAAATGCGTGTAAGCGTCATATCCCAAACCGAAGTGGCCGATGTTCTCCGGCTCATACTTGGCCTGGCGCAAGGAACGCAGCATCACCATTTGCAGCAGCCCGGCATCGGGACGGCCTTTGATGCGCTTGAGCAGTTTGGAATAATCGGCTGCCTGCGGATCGTCTTCACCGGTCAGTTGCAATCCGAATTCCTTCATGAACTCGCGCAGCATCTCCAGCTTCTCCGGTGTCGGTCCCTGGTGGATGCGGTACAGCACGGTGTGTCCATTTTCGTGCAAATAACCTGCCGCACAGACATTGGCTGCCAGCATGCATTCTTCGATCAGTTTATGCGCGTCGTTGCGCACCACCGGAACGATGCGCTCGATCTTGCCATCTTCGGTGAAGATCATCTGTGTCTCGACCGTCTCGAAGTCGATCGCGCCGCGCTTCTCACGCGCTTTTAACAGCTTCTGGAACAATTCATAGAGATGTTGCAGATGAGGCACGATGGCCGCGTTGCTCTTCGCCAGCTCGCCATCCGGCTCGGCCAGCATGGCCGCGACCTGCGTGTAAGTCAGGCGCGCCTGCGAATGCATCACCGATGGATAGAAGCGATATCTTTCGATATCACCGCTGCTGCTGATGTGCATGTCGCACACCATGCACAGCCGGTCCACCTTGGGATTCAACGAACACAGGCCGTTTGACAATTCTTCCGGCAACATCGGGATCACGCGACGCGGAAAGTACACCGAGTTGCCGCGCAGGATCGCCTCGCGATCCAAAGCGTCACCGGTCTGCACGTAATGGCTGACATCGGCGATCGCCACCACCAGACGGTAACCGCCTTTTTCCGGCGCGCAATACACCGCGTCATCGAAATCGCGCGCGGTCTCGCCGTCTATCGTGACCAGCGGCAGGTTGCGTATGTCTTCTCGCCCCGCCCAATCCGCCGGCGCGACGACAGGCGAGATCGCCTTGGCCTGCTTTTCGACATCCTTGGGAAACTCGTATGGCAGGTCGTGCTTGCGCAGCGCGATCTCAATCTCCATGCCGGGATCGGCATAGTTGCCCAGCACTTCGGAAATGCGCCCGATCGGCTGCGCATGTTTGTCGGGATGCTTCAGGATTTCCAGCACCACCACTTGCCCGGCCTTGGCCCCGCCGGACTGGCCGGGAGCGACAAGGATGTCCTGGGTGATGCGGCGGTTCTCCGCCACGACGAACTGGATGCCGTGCTCTTCGAACAGGCGGCCGACCACGCGGTTATTGGCGCGCTCCAGCACCTCGACGATCTTGGCCTCGGGACGACCGCGTCTATCCACGCCGGATTGGCGCACCATCACCACGTCGCCGTGCAATACCTGGTGCATCTCCTTCTCGCTGAGGAACATGTCGGGACTGCCGTCCTCCGGGATCAAGAAGCCGAAGCCATCCGGGTGGCCCTGCACCTTGCCCTTGACCAGATCGAGCTTGTCCACCACGCAGATGTCGCGCTTGCGATTGCGCATGATCTGGCCGTCGCGCTCCATCGCGCGCAAGCGGCGAGAGAATAAATCTTCCTCATCCTTCTCGATGTGCAGCAGTTGCAGCAACTCCTCATCGCCGACTGGAGCGCCTTGTTCGGTGAGCGTCTGCAAGATGAATTCTCGGCTAGGCAGCGGTTGTTCGTATTGTTCGCGTTCGCGCTCCAGAAACGGGTCTTGCTGACGTATGTTATTTTTCTTTTTCATTGACAATATATCCTTTAACAATTAAATTGCGCGCCTTCAGCAAAGCTTCAGCGCAAATTTTCAGGCCCAGATGGCGGAATTGGTAGACGCGCACGGTTCAGGTCCGTGTGCCGCAAGGTGTGGAGGTTCGAGTCCTCTTCTGGGCACCATTACATAATATGGCTCGCGCAAGCGGGCCATTTCCTTTTCGTGCCCAGAACAGCGAAGCATGCTTCGCGCCAGGACTCGAAGGGCATCCGATGCAGCGGATGCCGGGGTCGCGCCTGTGTGACCGAGTCCTCTTCTGGGCACCATAACATCACAAGGCTCGCGCAAGCGGGCCTTTTCCTTTTTCGTGCCCGGAACAGCGAAGTACCTGCGCTGGGCACCAGATCAAGCGCAGATTGTCCATCAACCACTAACCCCTCCCAACCTCCCCTTGTCAGGGGAGGAGCGGGTTCGGTTCTCCCCCTGACAAGGGGGAGATAGAGGAGGTTTTTTGCATATCGACTGACGGACAATCTTGGTTATATTACTCAGAAACAACAACGCAGTGCGAACCAAGCACTGCGTTCCTTGCATCATCCATCACGTTCACCAAACTATTCGAACGGATGGCGCAGCACGATGGTCTCATCGCGATCCGGTCCGGTCGAAACCATATCCACCGGCACTCCGCATACCTTGGCGATCCGCTCCAGATAATTGCGCGCGGCTTGCGGCAACTGTTCATAGCGTTGCACACCCAGCGTGCTTTCACTCCATCCCGGCATCTCTTCATACACTGCCTGGCAATCCGCCAGTGCATCCGCGCCGACCGGTAAAATATCGCTTTCCACGCCATCGGTGCGATAACCCACGCCAAGACGCACGGTTTCCATGCCATCCATCACGTCCAGCTTCGTGACACACAGACCAGACACGCCGTTGATCTGGATCGAACGCTTGAGCGCGGCGGCATCGAACCAGCCGCAGCGGCGCGCCCGCCCGGTGGTGGAGCCGAATTCGTGGCCGCGCTTGGCCAAACCCTCGCCGATAGGATCGCGCTTGCCCACCGCATCGTACAGCTCGGTGGGGAACGGGCCGGAGCCCACGCGCGTGGTGTAAGCCTTGGTGATGCCCAGCACATAATGCAGCATCTGCGGTCCCACCCCGGCCCCGGCACAGGCCGCACCGGCGATACAGTTGCTGGACGTGACATACGGATAAGTGCCGTGGTCGATATCCAGCAACGCACCCTGCGCGCCTTCGAACAACAGACTCTGGCCAGCCTGGTTGGCCTCATACAAGGCGCGCGGCACGTCCATCACCAGCGGCTTGATGCGTTCTGCCAGCGCCAGCGTATCGTCCAGAGTCTTCTGGAAATCCACCGTCGCGGCCTGGAAGTAATTCTTCAGCACGAAGTTGTGATAGTCCAAAACCTCGCCCAGCTTGGCGGCAAAACGTTCGCGGAAGAAGATATCCTGCAGGCGTATCGCGCGGCGCGCCACCTTGTCTTCATAGGCCGGGCCGATGCCGCGTCCGGTGGTGCCGATCTTGGCAGCACCCTTGGCCAGTTCGCGGGCTTTATCGATCGCTTCGTGGTAGGGCAGGATCAACGGACAGGCTTCGGAGATTTTCAGGCGGCTATAGACATCGATACCGGCCAGTTTCAGCTCGTCCATTTCCTTGAGCAATGCCGATGGCGACAGCACGACGCCGTTGCCGATGTAGCACATCACATGATCGCGCAGAATGCCCGAAGGGATCAGATGCAACACGGTCTTCTTGCCGGCTATCACCAGCGTATGCCCGGCATTGTGACCGCCCTGGAAGCGCACTACACCCTGCGCATGATCGGTCAGCCAATCGACGATCTTGCCCTTGCCCTCGTCACCCCATTGTGTGCCGATCACTACTACGTTCTTAGCCATTGCAATTCCTGATTACTATTGATGCCCATTCGAGACAACCCCAACCCCTCCCGGCCTCCCCTTGTCAGGGGAGGTGACCATGCTCCTCCCCTGACAAGGGGAGGCCGGGAGGGGTTTACAGCACTACAACCTGCCACTTTCCTTCGCGCAACACCAACTCGCGATCACACTGCAACTCCTTGCGCAATGCCGCATCGCCAAGCAGATCCACGACCACTGTTTCACCCGCCGCGCGCAATCGTGCGATCTTGTCCTGCAGGGCGGTGTCATCGAGATGGGGCGCGCATATACCCAACTTGCCTTGTTGTACCGGCAGCAAACGATACAACTGGCGCAGGTCCATGCTGAATCCGGTCGCGGGACGCGCGCGCCCGAAGCTTTTGCCGAGATCGTCGTAGCGTCCGCCCAGGGCGATCGCATCGTGGCTGCCGGCATGATAAGCGGCAAACACCATGCCGCTGTGATAGTGATAGCCGCGCAGGTCGGCGAGATCGATGCCGACGCTGGACACCAGCGGTTGCAACCTCCCGGAGACAGTCTGCAACGCATCCAGCGCAGCATGAATCCCGGGATATTCGGGAAGCTCTATACGCGCCCGCGCCAGCACTTCGGCGCAATCGCCATAAAGTGCCGGCAGTGCCAGCAAGGCGTTGCGCAGTTTCGTTTCCAGCGGTTGCGCCAGTATCTGCAATGCCGCGCTGTCCTTGCTTTGCAGCGCGACAAATAATCCGGTTTCGAGATCCTTGTCCAGCTTGGCGTGGCCTGCCAGCGCGCGAAACACGCCGACATGGCCGAGATCAAGATGCACGTCCTTGATGCCCAGCAGGGCCAACGCTTGCAACATCAGCTGCTGGATCTCCAGATCGCTTTCCAGGCCGCCATGTCCGTACAACTCGGCGCCGATCTGCAACAGCTCACGGGTACGTGTCAGCCCCGCCGGTTGGGTGTGCAGCACGCTGCCGGCATAGCACAGGCGCGCCACGCCCCTGCGATTCAGCAGATGGGCATCGATGCGCGCCACCTGCGGTGTGATGTCGGCGCGCAATGCCAGGGTACGCCCGCTCAACTGATCGACCAGCTTGAAGGTGCGCAGATCCATGTCTTCGCTGCCATCGATCAGCAAAGATTCCGCATATTCCAGCAGCGGCGGCGAGACCAGTTGATAACCGGATTTGCGCAGCAGTTCGAGAAATTGCGCGCGCATCTGCTCGACGCGCCACGCCTCATCGGGAAGCATGTCTTCTACGTGTTCGGGGAGCAGCCAGTTTTGCATCATGCGATCCTGTACAGCAATAGCCTCGTAGGGCGGGCTTCGCCCGCCGCCAAAAATATGTCGGGCAGCGCCCGACCTGCAAAACCCACAGCGTTATTCATTTAATCAGGTACAACATCAACAAGCCGGCCAGCATTGAGGAGATGCCGATAAAACGCAATTGCCCATCGGACAGCGACACCAGTTTGCGAAAAGTCTCGCGCCACAACTCGGGCAGCAGGAACGGCACCATCCCCTCGATCACCAGCATCAACGCCAGGCCGAGCAGCCAATAATCGAGCACACTACTTGCCCGTCCTGCCCGAGCTCTTCAGATACTTGAAAAATTCCGAGCTCGGATCGATAACCATCACGTCATTCTTGTCCTTGAAGCTCTGCTTGTAGGCTTCCAGACTGCGATAGAAGGCATAGAACTCGGGATTACGTCCGAATGCGGCCGCATACGTCGCGGAAGCCTTGGCATCGCCCTCACCCTTGGTCTTTTGCGCGTCGCGATAGGCTACGGCCAGTATCACCTCGCGCTGCTTGTCGGCATCGGCGCGGATCTTTTCGCTTTCGGCATTTCCGGTCGCACGCAGTTCATTGGCCACCCGCTTGCGCTCGGCATCCATACGGCGATACACCGACTCGCTGATCTCCAATGGAAAATCGACGCGCTTCAGCCGCACATCCAGCACCTCCACGCCGATCTTGCGCGCATCAATGTCCGTCTTCTCGCGCAACACGGTCATGATCTTTTCACGTTCACCGGACACCACCTCATGGATGGTGCGCTTGCCGAACTCTTCGCGCATGCTGGAATTGACCGTCTGCAGCAAACGGGTCTTGGCGCGCACTTCATCGCCGCCGACGCTGACGTAATACTGTTTCACGTCCACGATGCGCCACTTGATGAAGGCATCCACCATCACGTTTTTCTTCTCGGCGGTGATGAAACGTTCCGGCTCACCGGCATCCAAAGTCAGGATGCGCGAATCGAAGAAGCGCACGTTCTGCAGCAGCGGGACTTTGAAATTCAGGCCCGGCGTTGTCTTTACGCTGACCACTTCGCCCAACTGGAACACGATCGCATTCTGCCGCTGATCCACGACGAACACGCTCATGCTCAGCAGAATCAACGCAACAACTGCTCCGATCAATACATTAACCATACTCTTGTTCATCGGGAACCCCTTTCGCGGCCGAGCAACGAGTCTCTTGCACGTTGCGCTGCGGTATTATCACTGGACTCGGAAGTAACCGGGGCTGGCGAAGAAGGTGCAGCACCGGTTGAGCGCGAGGTTTCCATCAACTTGTCGAGCGGCAGATACAGCAGGCTGTTGCCGTTCTTCTGGTCGACCATCACCTTGCTGATATTGCCCATCACCTGCTGCATCATGTCCAGATACATGCGCTCGCGTGTCACAGCGGGCGCTTTTTCGTATTCGACCAGTATCTGTCTGAAGCGGCTGGCATCACCTTCGGCATTGGCGATCACGCTTTGCTTGTAACCCTGCGACTCCTGTATCAGGCGCGCGGCCGTACCGCTTGCGCGCGGTATCACGTCATTCGCGTAAGCCTGGCCTTCGTTCTTCTGCCGTTCGCGGTCCTGACCGGCCTTCACCGCGTCATCGAAAGCGGCCTGGACTTGTTCGGGCGGTTGCGCGTTCTGCATGGTCAGCTTGCTGATCAGGATGCCCGACTTGTAGCGATCCAGTATCTCCTGCATCAGCTTGGTCGCTGTGGCAGCAACCTGCTCGCGGCCCTCATACAGCACGAAATCCATCTTGCTCTTGCCGACCACCTCGCGAATCGCGGTTTCCGCCGCCTGGCGCACATTCTCGTCGGGCATGCGGTTGTTGAACAAGTAATCGGCCGGATCGCTGAGGAAATATTGCACCGCAAACTGGATGTCGATGATGTTCTCATCATCGGTCAGCATCAGCGATTCTTTCAAGATCTTGTTCTTTACGTTTTCCCGATAGCCCACTTCCACGGTGCGAACCTGGCTCAGATTGACGATCTCCACGGTTTCGACCGGGAACGGCAGATGCCAGCGGGGACCGGACTCGGTCACTTCGACCTTCTTGCCGAAACGCAACACCACACCACGCTGGCTGGCGTCCACGATGTAAAAACCGCTGCCGACCCAGATCAACACAGCGATCGCAACGATCAGGCCGATACCGGCGCCAAATCCCTGTGCGGGACCACCGCCGCCCGGCTTCCCTGCACCGCCCTTGCCGCCCATCAGCGCCGCCACTTTTTGATTGAGTTTGCGCAGCAACTCTTCCAGATCTGGCGGGCCACCGCTGTTTTTTTTGCCCCATTGCGGATCATTCAATCCCATGTCTCACTCACCTATTCAATATGATTTTCAAATACTTCAGCCGTTTGACGCGCGGCCCTTGCTTCCAGCAAGGCTGACCTTAACTCATCCAGCCCCGCGCCGCTTTTGGCACTCAGAAAAACGCGGGTGATTCTACCATAATCGTCGCGCTGCACGCCCGGCGGCATGTCCTGCAGGTCGATCTTGTTGAACACCAGTATCTGCGGGACATCCGCAGCACCGATCTCGGTCAGCACCTTGTTCACTTCGGCGATCTGATCGTCGCGGTTGGCGTTATTGGCATCCACCACATGCAGCAACAGATCGGCCTGTATCGTCTCTTCCAGGGTGCTTCGGAACGCGGCGACCAGCGAGTGCGGCAGATGCCGGATGAAGCCGACCGTGTCCGACACCACTATCTCCCCTTTTCCCTCGGTGTACATGCGGCGCGAAGTGGTGTCCAGCGTCGCGAACAGCTGGTCGGCAACATAGACATCGGCGCGGGTCAGTTTGTTGAACAGCGTGGACTTGCCGGCATTGGTGTAACCGACGATGGACACCGAGAGCACGTCGGCGCGATTGCGAGCGCGGCGCTGCACTTCACGTTGATGCTTGAGCTTCTCCAGACGCTCTTTCAGCAGATGTACGCGCTTGTCCATCTTGCGCCGGTCCAGCTCCAGCTTGGTCTCGCCGGGGCCGCGCGCACCCACCGCGTATTTCTGCTGTCCCATGTCGGCGCCCTGACCTACCAGACGGGCGGCAAGATACTTGAGTTGCGCCAGTTCCACCTGCACCTTGCCTTCATGGCTTTGCGCGCGCTGCGCAAAGATATCCAGGATCAGCATGGTCCGGTCGATCACGCGCGTATTCAATTTGGCGGTCAGGTTGCGCATCTGCGCGGGAGAGAGGTCGTGATTGAAGATCACCAGCGGGATTTCCATGCGCTCGACGAGTCCGGCGATCTCCTGGACTTTGCCGCTACCCGCGAACAACGCCGCGTCAGGATGCTGCCGCTTGGCCTCGACGATGGCCAGCGTGCGCACCCCTGCCGTCTCGGCCAGCAGGCGCAACTCTTGCAGACTCTCGCTGTGATCGCTGTCGCCGAAATCGATACTGACCAGGATTGCACCCTCCGGCGAGCGCCCGGACAAGGGCTTCTCGCCGCCGGGTGTGTGTTGCTGCATCAGTCAGCGGGAGCGTCGTGGGGAATGCTGACCGCGCGCACCGGAACGATAGTCGAGATCGCGTGTTTATAGACCATCTGGGTGATCGTGTTCTTCAGCAGCACCACGTATTGATCGAAAGACTCGATCTGGCCTTGCAGCTTGATGCCGTTCACCAGATAGATCGCGACCTGCACATGCTCTTTGCGCAGCGTATTGAGGAACGGGTCCTGCAGTTGCTGTCCTTTTTCACTCATGTTATTGCTCTTGTCGGTTAGGAAGGGGATGCTACTTTACTGGATTCCGGCGCGGCTGTGAACCTATTTGCCCGGAAATCAGGGTAAATTTGTTCTCGGCGAAAAATGTAGGGTGGATAAGCGCAGCGCATCCACCTTTTTGAGCTGGCATGGTGGATGCGCTGCGCTTATCCACCCTACTACTGTATTCGGGCGCGGCTGTGAACCTATTTACCCGGAAATATAGTGATAACAAAAAATCACACAGCCCCGCAGGTGCAGTCCCGCAACACATAAAGGCACAGAAAAACGAATTGACGCACCCGTTTCACTTCGTTTTTGCCGGACTTGGTGCTGCAACAAGATTTTCTTCCGCTATGGTCAACCATAGCTCCAGCAGATCGTCCTCTGCTGAAGTGGTAAAGCGAATGCGAAGCTTCAAGCAGCGGCCTTGCGAGTTTTCAATAGCTGGCGACCTTGTTGCTTCAAGCTGGCAAAATCAATTTCTTTCGTGCGACCATTTTTTGCATCGTTCAAGCCTTTGGCAATATCTTGGCGCAGGCTGTCGAGTTTCGCGGTCTTGACCTGTTCATAGGCTTCAAACAGCCGCAACGCCTCACGGATCACCTCGCTTGCCGAGCCATACATGCCAGACTCGACGCGCTGACGGACACGCACTTCCAATTCAGGTGGCAGAGATACGTTCATGGACATGGCAATTCTCCCAAAGAAATGTCGGCAGACACTATGGCAGTTTATGCCATAAATTGCCGGCACCTCTAGGCTTCATAAATTCGCCAAAAAATAAAAACGGGCTGATTCACAATAGAATCAACCCGTTAAAATGTTGGTGCGCCCGGAGCGATTCGAACGCCCGACCCCTTGGTTCGTAGCCAAGTACTCTATCCAGCTGAGCTACGGGCGCGCACTTGAAGTTACCTTGGCGGAGAAGGAGGGATTCGAACCCTCGATACAAGTTTAAGCTCGTATGCGCCCTTAGCAGGGGCGTGCCTTCGACCTCTCGGCCACCTCTCCGAAGGCCGCGCATAGTAATGTAGTCGGCCTGAAAGGTCAAACGATTATGGTGATCTTTACGCGTCTTCCTGATCGAGATCGAACGCCTTGTGCAACACGCGCACCGCAAGCTCCAGATATTTTTCGTCGATGACGACGGAAATCTTGATCTCGGAGGTGGAGATCATCTGGATGTTGATACCCTCTTCGGCCAAAGTGCGGAACATCTTGCTGGCGATGCCGACGTGCGAGCGCATCCCGACGCCGACCACCGAGACCTTGGCCGCCTTGTTGTCGCCGATCACGTCTCGCGCGCCGATGTGGGTTTGCACCTTGCTCTTCAGGATGTCCATCGCCTTGGCGAATTCATTGCGATGCACGGTAAAGGAAAAGTCGGTCGTGCCGTCCACGCCGACGTTCTGGATAATGATATCCACGTCGATGTTGGCGTCGCTGACCGGCCCCAGTATCTGGTAGGCGATACCGGGTTTGTCGGGTACGCCCAGCACGGTGATCTTGGCTTCGTCGCGATTGAACGCGATCCCGGAAATGATTGCTTGTTCCATTTTGTCGTTGTCCTCAAAAGTTATCAGCGTGCCTTCGCCCTCTTCCTCGAAGCTTGACAGCACGCGCAGCTTGACCTTGTATTTCCCGGCAAACTCCACCGAGCGAATCTGCAACACCTTGGAGCCCAGGCTGGCCATTTCCAGCATCTCCTCGAAGGTGATGCTCTTCAGACGGCGCGCTTCGGGAACCAGACGCGGGTCGGTGGTATAAACGCCGTCCACATCGGTGTAGATCTGGCATTCGTCGGCTCGCAGCGCCGCCGCTATCGCCACACCGGTCGTATCCGAGCCGCCTCGCCCCAAAGTGGTGATGTTGCCGTTTTCGTCTACACCCTGAAAACCCGCCACCACCACCACGCAGTCATTCTCCAGATCGGCACGGATGTTCTGCTCGTCTATGCTGACGATGCGCGCTTTGGTAAAGGCGCTGTCAGTGAGTATCTTGACCTGCGCACCGGTATAGCTCCTGGCGTTCAGCCCCAGTTCCTTGAGCGCCATCGCCAGCAGCCCGATGGTGACCTGCTCGCCGGTGGAGATGATCACATCCAGCTCGCGCGGATCGGGATGCTTCTGGATCTCGTGTGCAAGCGCTATCAGGCGATTGGTCTCGCCGCTCATCGCGGAGACCACCACCACCACCTGATGCCCTTTGGCTTTGAACTTCGCGACGCGGCGCGCCACGTTCTTGATGCGATCCGGACTGCCGACCGATGTGCCGCCGTACTTCTGGACTATCAATGCCACGATTTTTCTATGCCTGACTTAAAAAATGAGCGCGATTTTAGCGCAACTGGCCAAAAAAGTGGAACAATCCGCAGTTTTATCCGGCGGGCATAGCCCGCCCTACAAGAATGCACGTTTGATCTATTGAGCTTTACATAATTTATGACTGTTAAGTGATTTACCGTAGGGCGGGCTTTGCCCGCCGCGTCGGGCGTAGCCCGACCTACGAGATGCGGAGACTCTGCCTTCAAATATGTAATCCTCAATAGAATCGGTATGAGATACTTTTGCCGACCATCACGACGAAAAAAATTTCCAGACACCCGCATGACAGAGATCACTCCGCGCAGCATTCCCGCAGCAGCCGTGCAACACTTGTGCGACAGCGGATATACGCCAGCCCTGGCGAAGATCTTCGCGGCGCGCGGCATCACCGATAGCAAACAACTGGACACCACCTTTGCCGGACTGCTGCCATTCGACAGCCTGAAGAACGCCGGCGAAATGGCACGCTTGCTGGCTGATGCGATTGCCGCACAGAAAAAACTCATGGTCATCGCCGACTACGATGCCGATGGCGCGACCGCCTGTGCGGTGGCGGTGCGCGGATTGCGCGCCTTTGGCGCGCAAATCGACTTCATCGTGCCGAATCGTTTTGAATACGGTTATGGCTTGACGCCAGAGATCGTTCATCTTGCAGCAAAGCTGCCGCTTCGATATGGCACCGGGGAATCAACAGATGAGAGAGAAGCGGCAAAGCAGTTGCTCCCGCAATCGGCTGGCTACGCCAGTAACGTGTCACAACTGCATCCCGATATCCTGATCACCGTGGACAACGGCATCGCCAGCGTCGAAGGCGTTGCCGAAGCCAATCGGCTGGGTATGCAGGTATTCGTCACCGACCACCATCTGCCCGGCGATACACTGCCGGACGCGGCCTGCATCGTCAATCCCAATCAACCCGGGTGCACATTTCCCAGCAAGAACCTCGCCGGCGTCGGCGTGATGTTCTATGTGCTGTTGGCGTTGCGCGCGGAAATGCGCACGCGCGGGGCATTCTCTTCCACCTCAACCCCACAACCCCCCTCCGCCCCCTCGCAAGCTCTCCCCCCTTATCAGGGGGGAAGCGCTGGGACTCCTCCCCTGACAAGGGGAGGCCGGGAGGGGTTTGCGGAACCCAAGCTCGCCGATCTGCTCGACTTGGTTGCACTGGGAACAGTCGCCGATGTGGTGAAACTGGATCAGAACAATCGCATCCTGGTGCAACAGGGATTGCAACGCATCCGCGCCGGACGCGCTTGCGCCGGCATCAACGCGCTGCTGCAAGTGGCAAAAAAAGATCAGTCTAAAGTCTCCAGCCTGGATTTGGGTTTCACCGTAGGGCCGCGCCTGAATGCGGCGGGCAGACTGGATGACATGAGCCTGGGCATCAACTGTTTGTTAACCGATGATGCATCAACCGCGCTGCAGATCGCCGCGAAACTGGACGCACTCAATCGCGAGCGGCGTAACATCGAAACAGAGATGCAAGACAGCGCATTGGCAGCACTGGAACAAATCAATCGTAGGGTGCGCTATGCGCACCATGGTGCGCATAGCGCACCCTACGGTGCCTGCCTGGTATTGTTCGATGAAACATGGCATCAGGGCGTGATCGGCATCCTCGCCTCACGCCTCAAGGACAAATTCCATCGCCCGGCCATCGCCTTCGCCCGTTCAAACAGCGGAGAATTAAAGGGGTCGGGGCGTTCCATCGCCGGATTGCATCTGCGCGACGCGCTGGACTTGGTCAGCAAACGCCATCCCGCGCTGATCAAGAAATTCGGCGGGCATGCCGCAGCGGCGGGTTTGAGCATCACCGAGGCTGACTTCGAAAATTTTGTAGCTGCCTTTGAACAAGTATGCAGCGAACTGCTCAGCAGCAACGATCTGGCGCAGCGCATCGAAACCGACGGCACGCTGGAAATTACCGAGATGAACATGGAAGTGGCGAGATCATTGGACGCGCAAGTGTGGGGGCAGGGTTTTCCCGCACCGCAATTCAATGACGACTTTGTCGTGCAGAATCAGCGTGTGGTCGGCGAGAAACATCTGAAGTTGCGTCTGGTGAGAAACGGAAAAATCATTGAGGCGATACTGTTCGGACACAACGAGCCCTTGCCCGAACAGATACATGCCGTGTACAGCCTGAGCGTCAATGAATACAATGGCACGCAGAGTGTGCAACTCATCGTTCGGCATTGGCTGGGGAAAGTGGATTAAGGAGCAAGGAAAAACTAACCCCTCCCACCCTCCCCTTGTCAGGGGAGGAGTCGCTTTGTTCTCCCCCTGACAAGGGGGAGTTAGAGGGGGTTTTAAAGCAACACAAAAAGGTAAATAAATGGAAACCGGTTTCCTGCAAGGCAACGGCATCGAAGCTCTGCCGCAATTCCTCACCAGCCTGGCCATCGGTCTGCTGATCGGGTTGGAACGCGAGCGCACGCCATCTGCCAAGGCGGGGCTGCGCACCTTTGCGCTGGTCGCCCTGTTCGGCACGCTGACCGCGCTGCTCTCCACAAAACTCGGCTCACCCTGGCTGCTGATCGCCGGGCTGCTTGCCGTGGCCGGCATGATCATCGCGGCATACCTCAACAAACCCGGCGAGCCACTTCGACAGGATCAGGACAGGGAAAACGACCCCGGCACCACCACCGTCATCGCGTTGCTGCTGTGTTACGGGCTGGGCGCGATGATCTGGTATGGCCTTGCCACGCTGGCTGTGATGCTGGCGATAGGGGTCACCGCCCTGCTCTATTTCAAACCCGAGTTGCGCGGAATATCGCAGCGGCTCACGCGCCGCGATCTGGTTGCCGTGCTGCAATTTTCGGTGCTGACTTTTATCGTGCTGCCGATCCTGCCGGATCAGGATTACGGCCCGTACAACGCCTTCAATCCGCATCAGGCCTGGCTGATGGTGGTGCTGATCTCCGGCATCAGCCTGGCCGGTTATACCGCGCTGCATCTGGTCGGAACCCGCTACGGCGCGCCACTGCTGGGTTTTTTCGGCGGCCTTGTTTCCAGCACTGCGACCACCCTGATCTATGCGAAACATGGCAAGAGCAACCAAGCCATGTCATACCTTGCCGCCTCGGTGATCGTGATCGCCAGCATGGTGGTATTGCTGCGCCTGCTGGTGGTCAGCGCCGTTGTCGCCTATGGCACGCTGCCCAGCCTGTTCCCGATGCTCGCGGGCGGCTTGCTGTTCGGCTTGATCGTCGCGCTGTACAACTGGCGCAAGATGACCAAGACAACCGAACTCTACATCCCGGAAACTTCCAACCCCGCTGAACTGCATACCGCCATTGGCTTTGGCTTGCTGTATGTGGCTGTGCTGCTGGGTTCGGCATGGATGAAAGACATCGCCGGCAGCCAGGGCTTGTATGCCGTGGCATTGGTCTCGGGGCTGACCGATGTGGATGCCATCACCTTGTCCAGCCTGCGCCTGTTCAATCTCGGCCAATTGAGCGAGCACCAGACCGTCACGGCGATAACCATCGCCTTCCTTGCCAACCTCGCCTTCAAGTTCGGCATGGTGGTATTCATCGGCGGCTGGAGTCTTGCCCGGCATGTCGCGACCGGCTTTGGCGCGATCGCACTGGGCGTGTTGGTTGGGCTGTTTGCGCTATAATCGCGCCCCTTTTAGCAAGCGACAACGACAAAACAATGGAAGCCGAACAACTCAACGCCATATCCAACCAGTTGCAAGACCTGGCAGCACGCAGCGCGGAATTACGGAGGTATCTTTGACTTCGATGCCAAGCAGGAACGCCTGACCGAAGTATCCGAACTCGCCGAAGACCCCGCCATGTGGCAGGATGCCAAGCGCGCGCAGGAGCTGGGGCGCGAGCGCAAGATGCTGGAAGGCGTGGTGCTCGGCCTCAAACAGATCCAGCAAAATCTTTCAGATGCCGCCGAGCTGTTTGAAATGGCAAAGGCGGAAAATGACGATGACAGTCTGAACAGCACGGCTGCCGACATCCGGGACATCGAGAAGCGCGTCGCGGACATGGAATTCCGCCGCATGTTCTCGCACCCGATGGATCCGAACAACTGCTTCGTCGACATCCAGTCCGGTTCCGGCGGCACCGAAGCGCAGGACTGGGCATCGATGCTGCTGCGCATGTATCTGCGCTACTGCGAACGCAAGGGTTTCCAGGTCGAAGTGCTGGAACAATCCGACGGCGAAGTCGCCGGCATCAAGGGCGCAACCCTCAAAGTGATCGGCGACTATGCCTACGGTCATCTGCGCACCGAGACCGGCGTGCACCGGCTGGTGCGCAAATCGCCGTTCGACTCCGGCAACCGCCGCCACACCTCGTTCTCCAGCGTGTTCGTCTATCCCGAAGTGGACGAATCCATCGAGGTCGAGATCAACCCCGCCGATCTGCGCGTGGACACCTACCGCGCCTCGGGTGCGGGCGGACAGCACATCAACAAGACCGACTCGGCAGTGCGCATCACCCACCTCCCCACCAACATCGTCGTGCAATGCCAGAGCGACCGCTCGCAGCACCGCAACCGCGCCGAGGCGATGGCGATGCTGAAATCGCGCCTGTATGAAGAAGAGCTGCGCAAGCGCAATGAAGAAAAACAGGCGATGGAAGACGGCAAGACCGACATCGGATGGGGGCACCAGATCCGCTCCTATGTCCTCGACCAGTCGCGCATCAAGGACCTGCGCACCAATCACGAAGTCGGCAACACCCAGTCCGTGCTGGACGGCGACCTGGACGATTTCATCTCGGCCAGTTTGAAGCAAGGGGTTTAACATCCACGATTAACCGTCACATAATCTTCAATTCATCAAATCTAGCTTGTGGCTGCACACCAATCATTCGCAGCTGTTTACGACTTGATCAACCACCAGTTCCGGCAACACTGCATCCCACTCTGCAACCGTAATGCGCGGCTGCCATTCTGTTGTGACATCCTGCAATCGCCTGACGCAAATGGCCGCTACACGTGCAGTTACAATTTTCCCGGCAGGTGGCGTGTAGGTCTGAGCAGTACGACCGACCATTTGACCTGCCACGGTTCGAATAGCCCAGCACGGTTTCCCTGGCAGAGGTTCGATTACCAGTTCGTCGCCGTTTTTCAATGCCGCAATCGCCAGCCGAACTGCGGCATCTTGGCTGCGCCCAGCAAAATCCATGTCCACTTCACCCAAGCCGAGCAATTCGAAACGTCTCGATAACCCCGCTGGCAGCTGACCCATTAAAACCGGGGAACGAGCCAGTACGGCGGGCAAGCTGGCCAGTTCATCCGCGAAAGATTTGCCAGTCATACGACACAGTGCCAGCGTTTGGCGCGCCCGCGTCATCGCCACGTAGTACAGGCGGCGCTCAGCCAAGGCTTCCTGTCCGTTTGTACGCCAGCCCCCATCGAGCACCACGACATGATTGAACTCAAGCCCCTTGGCGCCGTGGGCAGTAGTGAGACACACGCCATCCCCAGACCGACGATCTGCCTCGGCCAGAAATTCATACGCGGCATCCAGTACCACCTCCATCGGATGCGCCCCCTCGCCAACCGCTGAGCCGAAATCCTCCAAAAATTCCATAACCAGCCTGTTGCCCGGTGAATCGGCTTCATCGCCACGCAGATCGGCAACCAGCGATTGCAGTTGCGGCAGAGGCATGAGTTCGCTCCGATGCCCATCCAGCAGTCGAAGAAAGCGAGCCACCTCGCGCAAGCGGCGGGTCGGTGGCGCACGTTCACGGCGCCCTGCGAAGTGACACGGAATATCCAGTAGCTCGCAGCCCGCCCGCACAGGCTCCAGAGCCTTCCATTCCCGTGCGATCACCGCTACACGCGACCAGTCCCAGCCCGCATCCAGATCGGCCAGCCGACGCAGTTCCTGAAGCGCAAGCCAGCCCTGCATCCGGCAATCGGCTCCGGCATCCAGCACCTGTACACGGCCTTCGCTAACCGCAGCGTCGCGTCGCGCCCACACGCCTCCCGCAGCTTCCTTGCGTCGGCCAGCATTGATGGCGATGGGATGTTGCAGCTTGAGCCGCTCAGGATGTACGTCAATCAAGGCATTGGCTGCGGCTATGATGTTGGCAGTGGAGCGGAAATTTTCCACCAGGTAATCGACCTTGGTGCCATAGTCTTGCTCGAAGCGACGGATGAATTCCACTTGGGCGCCGGTGAATTCATAGATGTTCTGGTCATCATCTCCCACCGCCAGCAGGTTCAGCTTGCCTTCCTTGTCCTGCAACGTGCGCCCGGCTAGCGCGGAGAGGAATTCATATTGCGGCCCGTTGATATCCTGATATTCATCCACCAGCAGCCAGCGCGAGCCTGCCAGCAGTCGATCCCGCAGGGTATCAGGTGTTTCCCAAGCCGCTGCGGATTCGCCTTTCAAAAGACGGGTGGCATCAACGAGCATTTGCTCGAAATCAAGCGGCAGATCTGGATCGCGATAGGCCAACGAGGTTCCCGTCAGGCGCAAGGCCAAGCCGTGATAGGTATGCACCGCCACGCCGAAGGCATCGTTGTCGATCAGTTGACGCAAGCGCCGCCGCACTTCCACTGCCGCATGGCGATTAAAAGTCACCACCAAAATGCTTTCCGGTCGCTCCCGCAGCACCCGCACCAAAAAAGCCACTCTATGAACAATGAGCCGGGTTTTGCCCGAGCCTGGGCCAGCCAATATCAACCGGTTCTGCGGGCGCCTCTCAGTGACGATGCGTTTTTGCAGCGGCGAGAGTCCATCGCTGATCCGATGCCATGAGGCCTCGGTAGTCGCCCGTTCCAGCATTTCTTTGTGTTGCGGAAAATAGCGTGCAAGGAATGCTTCTTCTCGCAAGGTGAAATAATCACTCACTAACTTCAACGCCTCGGCGACCTTACTCAGGCCGATTTCCGCATAGCGGATCATGACGTGAATCTGGCGCACCCGCTGGGCGTAGTGATCCGCCAAGGGCTGATAATCGTGGCCTGCAAAACCGCGTTTCTTTTCCTCTGGATAAAGCCGCAGTGTCATGGCTGAGCTAAACACCGACAAACCCTGTGCCAGCGTCAAGACACCCTGCTCGTGCAGATAGAGCAACGCCGTCTGCACAGCGGCTGGCACATCCCGCAACTCGGCGGCGATGGCAAGATCCTCCTTCAGCACTCGACCAATCTGCCCCAAAGTCAGATCGGCCTCCAAATCCTTGCCACGGACACCGTGCGGCAAACGGGCCAGGAATGCCGTCAGCACCACTTGTGCGCAGGCACGACGCAAACGCGACAGGGCTTCAAGCTCGGCCCATTCTCTCTGCACTGCTACCTGATAGGTCTGTTTATCCAACCTGCGCAGACCAAGACTGCCACGCCCACCCGGCAGTGCGCGACCGTCTTGACGGAGCGTTTCCAGCAACTGGCTAATGCGCTGAGGCAGAACGTCGGCGAAATCCTTGTCCTCGTCCTTCAATCGCTGCGCCAGTGCAGACAGATAGAGCAGCACACCTGGGCCGGCATCCGGTGCGGATTCCCGCAGTAGTGCAAGCAACGCAGATTCCAGCCGATTCAGCGCTTCCAAGGTCGGCATCGAGGCGCATGGCACTCCGACGCGCAGATAGGCCACGATGCGACTGTCGTTCTCCAGCAATCCCATCGTTTCCAGATCATGCAGCGCCCGACCGACTTCCTTCTGCGGCAAGCCGGCTGCCATTGCCAGATCGTCGGTCGATAACCCATCCTTGGGATCGGCCTGAAGGATGGCGCACAGCAACTCCAACAATTGTTTCTGCCGCTCGGCAGAATAGCTGACCGCTGCCAGTTTTTGCTGCGCCTCTTTCAGGTCTTTAAAGCGTAGCGATGCGGGAAAAACTTGGGTGCGGTTCTCATTGCGCTCCAGTAAGGCAGCATTTTCCATCCAAGCCACGGCGGTCTTGACGCGTGTATCGCGGCCACGGTCGGCGGGATCAAAATCCAGTTCCAAACCCTCCGTCGCCAGCAGCTCCACTATCGTCATCACCACGTTGCCTTCCTTGTCGGCAGGGCGGCGGCGCAAAGCATGGAGAAGGTTCTGGATGTCTTTGGATGTCAACCGGCTGTTCATGGTCATGCTAAATTGACGCTCGGCATCCTTCTCGTCGTAGAACAGCACGCAGCGCGCCGCCTCTTGGTCGCGCCCTGCCCGTCCCGCTTCCTGTATGTAGTTTTCGAGCGAACCGGGGATGTCGGCATGAACCACCAGACGCACATCTGGCTTGTCGATGCCCATCCCAAAGGCATTCGTGGCAGTGATCACCTTCAGTTGTCCGGCGATGAAGTCCTGCTGGCGTTCCTTTTTAACATCGGGCGGCAAGCCAGCGTGATAAGCGGCAACCGGCCAGCCCATTTGGGCCAGATAGTCGGCAACTTCTTCGGTGTTCTTGCGCGTAGCGCAATAGACGATGGCACCACCTTCACTCAGACGATCCGCTGACTTGTTTTCGGCAGGTTCACCAAACTGATCCGCCAGCAGACGATGAATCTGTGGCAGCTTGGCTTCTTCCCGGGTCGGTACAATGGCAAAACTAAGGTTGTCGCGATCAGTCGTACCTAGATGGGATTCAAGCACCAAGTCCAGCCGCTGCCGGAAGTGGCTGACAATATCATCGATCACATCCTGCTTGGCAGTAGCCGTGAGACACGTCACTGGTGGTACTGACTCGCCATGGAGTTCCCGCATGAAGCGCGAAACATAGAGGTAATCCGGCCGGAAGTCGTGCCCCCACTTGGACAGACAATGCGCTTCGTCGAAGACCCAAGTGGCGATTTCGCGATACTTGACCGCCTCGCGGAAGCTCTTGTTGCGCACCTGCTCGGGTGACACCAGCAGGATGCCAACATCGCCCAAGCGAATGCCGTCGAGCACCTGTTTACGCTCTGGCAGCGAAAGCGAACCGTTCAGCGTTGCAGCGGCTGTGATTCCACGGCGCAGCAACGTATCCACTTGATCCTTCATCAGCGCCTGCAGAGGAGAGATCACGATGGTCAGGGCACCAGTCTGGTTGTAACGCATAAGCGCGGGCAACTGGTAGCACAGCGACTTGCCGCCTCCGGTCGGCAGGATGCCCAGCAAGGAGCGGCCCGCGATCCCAGCGCTGACAATGTCGTCCTGCAACGAGTGACCGCGTTCATCACGCCGGAAGTCATCGTAACCAAACCAGCGTTTCAACCAGCGCCGCGCATCGTGGTTTTCTCGACACCAGTTGCACGCGGCATCCTTGCAGGGCGTGGCGCGCAGCTCGCGCACCAGAGGCGCGATGCTGGGGTACTCAAATCGCACCCAGGGTGGCATGACCGAGTTTTCTCCTGCAACACGTAGCCATGCCAGCACATAGGCAATGGCCGGGCGCAACGTTGAGTCGTCGAGGTCAGCGGTCAACAAACGTTCCAAACGCGATCGGCACACGCGGTTATTCAGGGTCTGGCGCAGCACAGCGCCGGCTTCGTCCCGCCCCGGCCGCGCCGCTTTGGTCAAGGTCATGAAGAAGTTGTTGAGACCGGAATTGGCTCCTTCCGGCGCCAGCAAGTAATGATAGGCACGCACCACCTCTGGCGCCTCGTGTTGCAGCGCGTCTCGTTGGTCTCGAAAGAGTTCGACGGTGCGCTGCGCGTCAGCCAGTGGATCATTGACCGCCAGTTTGAGCAGCCGATAATCCTTAACCAGGTGGTGGTACGGATTGCGCGGGAAGGCCAGCGGCGAGAGCGCCAGAGTATCCACCACCGGCAATTCGAGAAGCTTAAGTCCCGGCACCATGGCCTTGAGGAGATTCAGGTCGTGACGAATGACATTGTGACCGAGAACGAAGCTGGCACCAGCGGCCAGGCGGTCCAGTTCGCCAAGCGCAGCAGCAAGATCGAAAGGGCCCTTGAAGTGCAGGAAAGCGCCAGTATCCGGGCGTAGCGCGCCTATTTTGAGTATGCGCTTGTCGCCAGGATCGACCTCCAAATCAAGGCACAAACAGCACGGTGCGAAGCCCGTTTCTTCACTCATCGGCAGCCGGCAAGCTCTTTATATTTCCACTTCATCTCTTTAAGCTGCTTTCTGAACTCGCTCTTCTCATCGATCACAGGGTACCTTATGAGCCACATAATGAGGCTGTAGAAAAAGCCATTCGCACGCATCTTGCCTCAAGTGCCGGTTTGCATCAACACTCAACCTAGCTCTACCTAACTCCACTTCGGCTCATCGCGTAAATGATTACAAGTCTTACTTGGTAAGCCATTGTGTTATAGTGTGAACACATCAACAAATTCAGCGAGGGCAACATGGCAACCATGACTGTTTCATCCAAAGGACAAGTGGTTCTGCCCGCCGACATCCGGCGGCGGCTCGGCTTGATGGCTGGCACACAGATGGAAATCATCGAGGAGCCGGACGGAGTGCGGCTGGTGGTTTCCCGCCCGGTCAAGGCGACCAGCATCGCCGCTTGCGCAGGCATGGTGACCGCCCCATCGAAAGGCAAGGCGCGCAATCTCGCTGATTTCGACCCTGCTTCGTTGTTGAACAAGAAAAGACGATAAACGTTTGTCCGGGCACCCGAATGAATGCAGTAGATACCAATGTACTGGCGCGCTTCTTCATCAACGATGCGGATGACCGTCAAGCTGCGCGGCAACGCCCTGCCGCAATCGCTGCCCTGACCGGCGCAGTGTTCGTACCTGTCTCGGTGATACTGGAATTCGAGTGGGTGATGCGCGGCTTTTACGAACTCTCGCGCAAAGACATCCAGCGTGTATTTGAGTCGCTGTGCGGTTTGGAGAACGTCCAGATCGAAGACCGCGGCATCGTGCTCGCAGCCTTGAATGCGTATCAACAAGGGCTGGATTTTGCCGATGCACTGCACCTGGCGCGCACCGATTTTTGCAACGCTTTCCTGAGTTTCGACCGGCGCTTGAAGAAACGTGCAAAAGCCGCCGGATTATCGCCTGCGGTGGAGACGCCCAAGGCCTGAACGTTTTTACAAAGGGATGTAGCTCCCGCGCACCCTGCAAAACCTCTTCTGCCATTCCTGCAAAGTGCTTACAGCCCGCTGAGCACCTTGATATGAGCCAGCGCACTCCGCCCCAGCGCATGCAGCTCGTAACCTCCTTCGAGAACCGAGACGATGCGGCCCTGCGCGTATTTTGCTGCGATACGCTTTAACTCGACCGTCACCCACGCATAATCGGCCTCGGTCAGCCTGAGCATGGCCATGTCATCGTTACGGTGCGCGTCGAATCCCGCCGAGATCAGCAGCAGTTCCGGCTGGAATCGCTCCAGCGCGGGCAGCCAGTGCCGCGTGACGGCGGCGCGAAATCCTTCCCCGTCGGTTCCGGCGGCCAGCGGTACGTTGATGATGTGGTCGTTGCCGCTATCCGCTCCGCGATATGGATAGAACGGATGCTGGAAAGTGGAGCACAGCATCACGCGCGGTTCGTCGTGAAAGATGTTTTCGGTGCCATTGCCGTGATGCACGTCGAAATCCGCTATCGCGACGCGCTGCAAGCCGTGCTGTGCCAACGCATGCGCCGCACCGACCGCGACATTGTTGAAGATGCAGAATCCCATCGCGCGCGCCCGTTCGGCATGGTGACCGGGAGGGCGAATGTTGCAGAAGGCATTCTCGGCCTTGCCTGCCATGACCAGATCCACGCCCAGCACCACGGCTCCGGCAGCATGCAACGCGGCTTGATAGCTGAACGGATTCATTGCGGTGTCGCCATCATCGAGATACACAATGCCCTGCTGCGGCACACTGGCCGCTATCGAATCAAGATAGTCCGCATCATGCACGCGCAATAACTGTTCGCGCGTCGCCGCCGGCGCTTCATGGCGCTGTAGATAGTCCAGCAATCCGGCGGCGATCAATTGGTCTTCGATCGCATGGATGCGCGCCGGACATTCCGGGTGATGGATGCCCATGTCGTGTTTGAGACTGAGCGGATGGCTGATGTAGGCGGTTTGCATATTATCGATCCGGCATGTCCTTCTCCCGCTTGCGGGAGAAGGGAGTGACCATTGGGTACGGCGCTATCATACCCAACATAGCCTCAGCCAGGATCATGAATCATGGGCAAGCACTACCTTGGCACCCTGTTCTGACCCAAGTCTGTCGCCGGATTCGGCGAAGCCGGTGCGGCAGGTGCGGCGCTGGAAAAGGAAGTGCTGGAGACTGCGCGCCGCTACAACATCCGCCTGATCGGCCCGAACTGCCTTGGCATCATGCGTACCTCCATCGGCCTCAATGCCACCTTCAACAAGGGCTGCGCGCTCCAAGGGCTTGTCGGTGATCGAAGGCGAAGTGTTGAGCAACAATCACAAAATGTTCAAGCTGATGACACGCCTCGGCTTCACCATCAAGACCAGCGAAGAAGATCAAGGCATCATGAAGGTCAGCAAGGCGCTTTAACTCAGATAATCCATTAGCTGGGTGAGCGCAGAAACAAAGCAAGATTTCTTCCTTCGGGCGAAATGACAATGGCGTTGTCATCCCGAATGAAGTGAGGGATCCGATATAGAACCAACAAAAAACAGCAGGCTTGTAACCACCGCTTTCGCGGGCAGACACAAAGGCAACAAGATGTGCAACTCGGTGCCAGGAGCAGGCGGTCGGCTTTTGTCAGCATCGAATGGCTGACGACTTTCCTATATCGGGGAATCCCCTTTTCCTTATTTCTTGTCTTTTCCCTTATCTAGGAAATTCCCAAGAAATAGCAACGCGAACAGGAACAGTTATAGTCCGAATAAACAACTACATAAATAAACAAGCGAACCATGGCGCGATAATTGCTTATGGTTTAATTGCTATGAACCGTTCTGATCTCATTGCTCGCCTAGCCGAGTCACACCCTCAACTGCAAATTAAAGATGCAGAGCTTGGGGCCAAAGTAATTATTGATGCTCTGTCCAATACGCTAGTGAAAGGTGAGCGTGTTGAGATACGTGGCTTCGGTAGCTTTTTTCTGAATTACAGATCACCGCGTCAGGGGCGCAATCCCAAAACGGGTGGCAAGGTACAAGTGCCTGCCAAGTATGTACCGCACTTCAAGGCTGGCAGGGAATTGAGAGAACGTGTGGACTCTTACTGATATGCCCATCGAATCAATCCCCAAGTTTACAACTCCAGCAGCTAAGTTATGGGCAAGCATTCCGAGCAATAGCAAGAAGCTGTTGCTTTCCGATGTCTGGTGTTGCAAATGCCGCCACGAAGTAACGATCACCAATTTCTCGGGGGCTGTTAAAGATGGCGACCTGTTGCTAGTGGGTTTGTGTTCGGAGTGCCGGGGCGATGTTGCGAGGCTGGTTGAGACAACACAAATGACGGCTGTCGGATTGTGCAGCAACATGCCATGACAAACCGCAGAAGACTTATGAGCAAGTTCGCCTACCTAATTTTCGTTCTATCCTGTGTACTCTCAGGCTCGATTGCCTGGGCTGATTGTGCTGATTTAAGTAATGCCACCAGTTGGTCGGACATCAATACTCACAGAATAGTCATGTACCAGAAAAACAAAGCAATCGCTACCATGGAAATTCCATACTGCACCATTCTCAAGTCGTCTGACATAAGATTGATTAAAGATACTGTCTGCAATTGGGACAAGATCATCGTGTCGGGAGAAGTTTGCGATGTGCGTAAACTCGAGAAACTATAGCCAGGAGCCGATGCAGTCGTGACTGGTATCTGTTCAGGGCAATATTCGATAGGGTTCCATCGTTACCGACTCGATCTTGTCGCCAAGCAAGATCAGTCTGCCTTCAAGCCGGGTGTTGCCGGTCTCGCTGAATTCGAAACGATAGGTGCGGCGCAACACCCTGCGCCCGGACTTGTCGCGCACCAGCGCCAGCGCGATGTTGGCGACCGTGTCGTCGAGAAATTGCACGTTCGCATCGCTGCAGGCACTTTTACCCGCATTCCGGGCGATCTCAAGGGCGCGCAGACTGTCGAACCAGAACCAGCCCAGCGCGGCCAGCAACAGCAGGAAAAGCAAACTTATCATATCCATAGCCTGAGAAATCCTGAATGACCAACCGCCAAATTTTATCCGATTCTGGATTGCTCATTCGGGAACAAGCAAACACAGGATGGGTAGTGAGTAGCGATACCCAATTTTTGTTAACGTGAAGCGATGGGTATCGCTGCGCACCACCCACAAACTATTGAGGATTACATATTTGAAGACAGAGTCTCCGCATCTCGTAGGTCGGGCTACGCCCGACGCGGCGGGCAAAGCCCGCCCTACGGTAAATCACTTAACAGTCATGAATTATGTAAAGCTCAATAAGACAAGGAAGAAGCAATGCGGCGGTGTCTTGCCAGATACAGCGGCGTCCATGCGTGGGGAATCTTGTACACGAAGTTGTAGCGCGCCACATGGTAGCTGGGATCGAAGCCGTAGAAATTGAGTTTCATGTGTTGCAGTTCTCCGGCGCGGTAGGCATCCAGCGGCTTTTCCCGCTCGTCGCGTTCGCGCCGGGCAACCTTCTCCCGCAATAGCGCGGGGTAATCCGGGCTGGCGGCCAGCCCTTCGGCGATCTGTTCGATCCTTGCCAGAAAATCTTTACGTTCGGTTCCGAAGCAGCCGTCGATCAGCCCCATCTCTTGTGCTTCCGCCGCGCCCACCGGCAGGCGGTTCTGCGTCAGCGCCGCCGCCCTCGCCTCGCCCACGCGCCTCGGCAGCAGGTAGGACCAGTATTCCGAGCCGTACAGGTTGCCCATGCCCTTGTAATGCGGGTTGAACACCACGCCCTCGCGCGCATAGACGTGATCCGCCGCCAGCGACAGGAATACGCCGCCCGCCCCGGCATTGCCCTGCAACGCGGCGATGGTGAGTTGACTGCCGGTGGCGACGATGGCGCGCGTCAGGTCGTTCATCGCGTTGATATTGCGCCAGGATTCATCCGCCGGGCTGGCGGCGGCTTCGATGCAGTTGAGATGGATGCCGTTCGACCAGAAGTCCGCGCCTCCCATCAGCACGATCACGCGCACATCGCGCCGCGTGGCGGCCAGATAAGCTTCGCGCAGCCGTTCACATTGTTCGCTGCTCATCGCGCCGTTGTAAAAATCGAAGTGCAGATAGCCGACGTTGTTTTTCTGCTCGAACCAGATGTCGCGATAGGTCTCGCCAGCGTATGACGAAAATGGGTCGAGCGGCACTTCCGGTACGTCGGCGAGATGATCACCTAGCGCCAGTGTGGCCGGTAACTTGAGCCCGGATAATCCATTAGACTCTAACCCCTCCCAGCCTCCCCTTGTCAGGGGAGGGGCGTCCTCTGCTCTCCCCCTGACAAGGGGGAGAGCTTGCGAGGGGGCATGGAGGGGGTTTGAGCCTAATAAGCAATTTTGGTTTAACGTGTGCTCGGCATCTTCCTTGCGCTTCAGATGGCCAATCCACACTGCGCCGTCAATCGTTGCGCGGCAGATCGCGCCGTTGCGTTGGGCGATGATCGCGCCCGGCTGGCTGCCGCGCAAGTTGTCCTCAGCACAGGCATCGAACAGGTAATATGCCTCGCAGCACAGCGTATCGAGCACGCCCGGAAATCCGTCGGCGGCGTGGATATTTTTCAGCACCGTGCGCGTGTCATCGCGACTCCAGTCGATGGCGCGGTCGGCCTGCTTGATCGGCGCATGCAACCGTCCGTGCACCTCGGGGCGGGAATAATCCAGCGGCACCGGTGTGAAATTACCAAGCTGAGAACGCTCCACCGCCTTCAATACCGCGCGCACCGCCGCCTCGATCACTTCGTTGCGGTACAGGCTGCTCTTTTTCGCCAGCCGCATCGGGAAGGTCTCCGCCGCCCAGATGTCGCCGCCATCCATTTCGCCGTTGGCCTGCAACACCGTGACGCCCCATTCCGCGCAATCGCGCATGATTGACCAGTCCAGCGCCGACGGCCCGCGGTCGCCGACGATGCCGGGGTGCACCACGAAGCAAACATGGTTGCGCCACACTGTTTCGGGGATGGCGCGCTTGAAGAACGGCGCGACGATGAGATCGGGGCGATAGAGTTCGACCGCCTGCGCCGTGACCGCATCGTTGATGTCGAACTCGATGGATACCTCATGCCCGCGCCGCGCCAGCTCGATATACAAGCGTTGCGCCAGGCTGTTGAAGCTGTGAGTGAGGAACAGGATTTTCATGGCGATGCTGTCTTACTCAAATTCTAAATTAGAAGTGCGTTTTCGTAGGGCGGGCTATGCCCGCCGCACCAAACTGTCGGGCAAAGCCCGACCTACAGATAGTTGTCACCTTGAAATAGAAATGGAATTAGCAAATCCTCGGCAACTGCTCGCCTGTCAGCCAGTCAACAACGCGCCGCCCGCCGAACGCGGTCTCCATCTGGACGAAACAGTGCAGGTCTTCGGTCACCTCGCCCACCACGGCGGAATCGCATCCCAGCGGATGCGCGCGCATCGCCTGCAGCAGGCGCTCGGCATCCTGCGGCGCGCAGATCGCCGCGAGTTTGCCTTCGTTGGCGACGTAGAGCGGATCAAGCCCGAGGAATTCGCATGCCGCCTTGACCTGCTCGCGGATCGGTATTTTATTTTCGTGCAGCATCATGCCCACCGCCGACTGGCGCGCGATCTCGTTGAGCGTGGTGGCGAGCCCGCCGCGCGTGGGGTCGCGCAGTACATGGATGTCCGGCACCGCCGCGACCATCGCCGCCACCAGTCCGTGCAATGCCGCGGTATCGGATTTGATGCTGGTATGGAAGGTCAGGTTCTCGCGCAGCGACATCACCGCGACGCCGTGGTCGCCCAACGTCCCGGACACCAGTATCCTGTCGCCCGGACGGGCGCGCTCGCCGGAGATGTTGACGCCCTCCGGCACCACACCGATGCCGGTGGTGGTGATGAACACGCCGTCGCCCTTGCCCTGCTCCACGACCTTGGTGTCGCCGGTGACGATAGGCACGCCGGCATCCCGCGCCGCCTGCGCCATCGATTCGACGATGCGCTTGAGGTCGGCGAGCGGAAAGCCCTCCTCAAGGATGAAACTAGCGGAAAGATACAACGGCCGCGCGCCCGACATCGCCACGTCATTGATCGTGCCGTGCACCGAGAGACAACCGATGTCGCCGCCCGGAAAGAACAGCGGCGACACTACATGGCTGTCGGTGGACATCACCATGCGCCCGGCGGACACGGTGAAGCGCGCCTGGTCGTTCATCTGGCGCAGGAATTCGTTGTCGAACGCTGCAATGAACAATTCGTCGATCAACTGCGCCATCGCCCGCCCGCCGCCGCCGTGGGTCATGTCCACGCGGCCGTGCTTGAAATCGAGCGGGCGCGTGTAGTTGGGTTTGATTGTGCTCATCGCTTTACTCCTCCCCTACCTGCGAAAGAAGGAAGCGATAGGGCAGTCAACGTAGGGTGGGCTTTGCCCACCATGTCGGGCAGAGCCCGACCTACTTGATTTCCGCCTTCGCGGGAATGACGAATCATTAAAACTGTTCATCAAGCAGCCTCCCGAAATCTTCCATAGCTGTAATGTGCAGCGCACGCGCCCTCGGATGAAACCATGCACGAACCAATCGGATTATCGGGCGTGCAAACCGTGCCGAACAGCTTGCAATCCTGCGGGCGCTTCACGCCGCGCAGGATCGCGCCGCATTCGCATGCCTTGTTGTCCGCGATCGACACCGCCGGTATCTGAAAACGCAACTCGGCATCGTAATCGGCGTATTGCGCCTTGATGCGCAGCGCGCTGTAAGGAATCAATCCGAGGCCGCGCCACTCGAATACGCGGCGCAGCTCGAACACCTCCGCCACCAGCAACTGCGCCTTGACGTTGCCGTCGCGCGTCACCGCGCGGGAGAATTCGTTTTCCACTTCGGCGCGGCCTTCGTTCAACTGCCGTATCAACATCAATATCGCCTGCATCACGTCCAGCGGCTCGAAACCGGCGATCACCACCGGCTTCTGGAACTCCTCGGCGAAATACTCGTAAGGGCGGCTGCCGATCACCGTCGAGACGTGCGCCGGGCCGATGAAGCCATCCAGCGCCAGCACGCCGAGCTGGCGTATTTCCGGCGATTGCAGGATGTGCGAAATCGCCGAGGGTGTCAGCACATGGTTGCAGAACACGCTGAAATTGGTCAGGCCGAGCGCCTGCGCCTGCCTGATCGCCACTGCCGTCGGCGGTGTGGTGGTCTCGAAACCGATCGCGAAGAACACCACCTGCCACTGCGGGTTTTCCTGCGCGATCTTCACCGCGTCGGCACTGGAATACACCATGCGCACATCCGCGCCGCGCGCCTTGGCTTTCAGCAGGCTCATGCCGTTGGCGGCGGGCACGCGCAACAGGTCGCCGTAACAGCACAGGATCAGCCCCGGCGTTTGCGCCAGCTGGATGGCATTTTCCACCCGTCCCGCCGGCAGCACGCACACGGGGCAGCCGGGGCCGTGGATCATGCGCACATTGCCGGGCAGCAGGTCGGTGATGCCGTAGCGCGAGATCGCGTGGGTATGCCCGCCGCAGAATTCCATCAGATGATAGCTGCGGCGCGGATCGGCCTCGCGTGCGATGTTGGCGGCGATGTTTTTCGCCAGTGCGCCGTCGCGGAATTCGTCAACGTATTTCATTTAAGCTGTGTGTCTAAAAGCCTAACCCTTCCCGGCCTCCCCAACACACCCCTGCCCTCCCTTGTCAGGGAGGGAGAAGGGGAGGAGTTACTCAGCCCCCCTGACAAGGGGGGTGCGGGGGGTTGGGTGTTTGAAAAAACCTGAAATGCTTGTACTGTGATCGTCATGGCTATTCACCTCGCGCCGATTTCCGCGAACAGGGCGAGCGTCTGCGCCGCCTCTTCCGGGTTAAGTTTCTGCAACGCAAAGCCGACATGCACGATCACGTAATCACCCACCGCGACATCCTCGACCAGCGCCAGCGATATTTCCTTGCGCACTCCGCCGAGGTTGACGATGGCGCTCTCTCCGGCAATGAGCTGCTCGACGCAGGCGGGAATCGCTAGGCACATGTTCAGATTCCTTGATGGGTAGTGACCGTAGGGTGGGCTGCGCCCACCATGTCGGGCCGCTTCGACAGGCTCAGGACAGGCATAGCCCGACCTGCATTTTGTTCTGGCTCACCCGGCTTGTGTTCCTTGATGGATTGCAGCGCGACCCACGCCTGCCCGAGCGAGATCGCGCTGTCGTTGGGCTGCATCCGCTGCGCCGTCAATACCTGTAGTCCTTGTTTTGCGAGCTTATCAGACAGGGTGCGCAGCAGGATATCGTTGTGGAAACAACCGCCGCCCAGTGCGATGTGCGAAATATCTTGCTCACTGGCGGCGCAGCCCACCCACTCGGCCAGACCCATGGCGAGCGTGGCATGGAACAGCGCCGCACCATAAGCAGCGTCGTGACTGTCGGCAAGTGCCGCAAGCAGCGGCGAAAAATCCAGCACTCCATTCTCAGCGACCCGGTAGCCCTCTGCCAGCGGCGCGGCCTGCCCGTGGCGCTGCGCCAATTCCTGCAACTGGATCGCGGCCTGCGCTTCGAAGGATTGTATCTCGCTCACGCCCAGCAACCCTGCGGCGGCATCGAACAACCTGCCCGTGCTGGAGGTAGACGGGCAGTTCAGGTTCCGTTGCAGCATCGCCGCTATCGTCTGTGCTCCCGGCTGATTCTGGAAACGCTCCGCGATCTCATCGCCACGACCCAGTTTGAACAGCACCGCCGCCGCCATGCGCCATGGCTCACGCGCGGCACGGTCGCCGCCGGGCAAGTTGATTGGAGCCAAGTGTCCCAGACGCTCGAAACTCGCACCGTCCACGCGTAACAGTTCGCCGCCCCACGGCGTGTCATCGGTGCCCAGCCCCACGCCATCCAGGGCCAGCCCGAGAACTGATTCGCCGATATGATGCTCGGCGCAGATCGCGGCGATATGCGCATGGTGATGTTGCACGGCAACAACCGGGAGGCCGCGCTGCGCGGCATAGGCCTGGGCAAACCGGGTGCTATAAAAATCGGGATGCAGGTCGTGCGCCACGATCTCGGGCTGCACATCGAGTTCCTTGCACAGACGCGCCACGGTAGCGTCGAGCATCGTCCGCGCTTCGGCACTATCCAGATCGCCGATCAGCTGCGAAACATGCGCCTCGTTGCCGCGCGTGACGCAGACGGTGTTTTTCAACCATGCTCCGCAGGCCAATACCGGCGGTCCGGCAAAGGATAATGCAATGACCGTATCAGGATTGTGTTGCAGCAAATCGGCTTTCATCTAGTAACCAGTGCCATATCAGAGGCTTTCGTTCCCCGCGCCCGCAGGCGGGGAGGGCGCAGCCGGTTGGGGGTGAGGGTTTTTGAGCAGAAATATCGTTTTCATGAACAATCATAGCCCCGGCTCCGCCCCCCTCGCTTCGCTCTCCCCGGCCCTTCTCCCGCCTGCGGGAGAAGGGAGATGTTATGCAACAAGCTGTTTAGCTGCGACAGTATTTCTGCAACCTGTTGCAATCCACTCCAGCCATTCCGGCATCCCCTCGCCGCTGGTTGCCGAGATGCGGATAACTCGCAGCGTGGGGTTGATACGGCGCGCATATTCGACGGCGAGATCGGCATCGAATTCCAGATACGGCAACAGGTCGCACTTGTTGAGCAGCATCACGGCGGCGGCGCGGAACATGTCGGGATACTTGAGCGGCTTGTCTTCGCCCTCGGTCACCGACAGGATCACCACCTTGTGCGCCTCGCCCAGATCGAAACCCGCCGGACAAACCAGGTTGCCGACGTTCTCGATCAGCAGCAGGCTGTCGTCCTGCAAGTCCAGTTGCTGCATGGCTTGTCCCACCATGTGGGCATCCAGATGGCAGCCCTTGCCGGTATTGATCTGCAGCGCAGGGGCGCCGGCGGCACGGATGCGCGCGGCATCGTTGTCGGTCTGCTGGTCGCCCTCGATCACGGCGAGCGGTTGTGCCCCATTCAAGGCTTCTATGGTTTTCACCAGCAGTGTGGTTTTGCCGGAGCCGGGACTGGACACCAGATTGAGCGCGAAGATGCCGTGCGCGGATAAGTAACGGCGGTTTTGATCGGCATAGTCGTTGTTCTTGGCGAGGATGTCGCGCTCGATCTTCACCATGCGCGCCTGGCTCATGCCGGGCGCATGCGTGCCTGCCGGTCCCGCACCAGAATCAATCGGGTCATGTATATGGCCGTGCGGATGAACATGCGTCATTCCCTCCCCACGCACGCGATAATGCATCTCCCCGCCGGGTTTGCGCGGTCTCTGAATCGCATGGCCTGCTATCAGCGTCTGGCCGATCCCACACCCGCATGTAGTACACATATCTGCTCCTTTATTCGACTTCCAATTCCTTGACCCGCATCTCTTCGCCGCCCGTCACCACGATCCGGAAACCGCCGCAACTCGGGCAAGGCTCGTAACGGGCCGTCACTGCCACATTGCAGGCGCACTCCATGCACCAGCCTTGCCCGGCGGTCTCGATGATTTCCAGCCGCGCATCCTGGGCAACGCTGTCGCGCGTCACCACATCGAAGCAGAAGCGCAGCGACTCCTTTTCCACGCCAGCCAATTGGCCGATTTCCAGCCACACCGCCTTGACCTTGTTGTAGCCCTCGGCTCGCGCCGTATCTTCAATGATTTGCAGCACGCTTTCAGCAATCGACATTTCATGCATGACAAGCTTCGTTCATATCATTGCTCATAAGCCAGACCAACATCTTATTCCCTAAACGGTTGCGAGCATCCATGCGCCGCTGGCGGCGATGGCGATACCCAGCGATCTTGACAGGAAGGCGTAATGGTTGCGTGTGAGTATACCGGCCGTGATGCCGGTTAAATGGAGGGTTGCGGTTGCGGCGAGGAAGCCCATTGCGTATGCGGACGGTACGGCAGACTCAGGCAATTCCAAGCCATGCGCGTAGCCATGCATCAAGCCGAACAGTGCGGTGACCGCAACGCTGAGCATCACGGGGAGCCGCAGCGACAATGCAATCAGCAGACCCAGGGCCAGCACCGAGGCGGCGATGCCTGACTCGACCAGCGGCAGGTATTGCCACTGTATGGCGATACCCGCACCTGCTGCCATCATGGCCATGAACGTGGCGGGCAGCAGCCACACCTTGCGTCCGCCACGCTTCTTGGTGTTTCCTTGGGCAGCCCACAGCCCCACCGCTACCATCGCGAGCAGGTGATCGAAGCCGGAGAACGGATGCATCAGTCCCGCAGCCAGGCCGGTGACGTTATGTCCGGGATGTGCGAACGCGGCGCTGCTTGTGGCGAGCAGAAAAATTGTGATCAAAAATTTTGTGGTTGGGTTGCGCATGATATTTCCTTGATGTGTGTCTCTAAAACCATCTCGTCATTCAGACGAAAACCGAAATCCAATGTAGGTCGGGCTTCGCCCGACATGGCGGGCAGAGCCCGCCCTACAACTTTAACAACAATGATCATGTAGTGTGCGTTATACGCACCAACGATAATGGTGCGTAGAACGCACATCATTGCACTTTCAATTTAGAATGGAATTACCCCGCTGTCACTCGTATGTCAGCAAAACGCCGCCAATATTGCAGGCTCGCAGCCGTGCACAATTCAACAACCAGTTTCGTTGCCGCTTCCAGATTGGCAGATGCCTGATCAGTCAGTGGGTCACCCAGCGCAAAATCATAGCCGCGTATGCGGAGCAGAAAAGCCGGTGGCGCATCTTTTCCATACACCTGCCTGAAGGCGTGCAGCAAGGCCGCCGGGGTCATCGCGTGGCTGGTGTAGCTGCCATCTTTTTCGGGCTTGATCCCGGAAAGGTCGAACGGCTCCGCGCAGGATATATCGGCATCGATGAACAACACCTGGTCACAGTCAGCCAGGTCGGTGACATGCTCGACTTGCAGTTGCATGTCGCTCTGGCATTCGACACCGGCGAGATGCATTTGCGCAATGCGCCCGATCAACTCCGGGCCGAGCGCATCGTCGCCGCGCCCGGGATTGCCGTATCCGAACAGCAGCAGTTTCGCCATGCCTTAAGTGCACCCCTAAATATTCAACAATGTCATTCCCGCGAAAGCGGGAATCCAGCTAAAGAAAAAATCCATTTCGCAGCAAGGACAAACCCAAAAAAACATATTGAATAAAACCGCTGGATTCCCCGCTTTCGCGGGAATGACGGATTATTAGAGGTTCACTAAACAGAACGTGTGATCTCACCGCTGCTGCCTTTTGTTAAGCGATCAACCAGTGCACCGCCTGCATCGAACAACTCCACCTGCAACGGCATCTTGCCCATCGCGTGAGTGGCGCAGGAAAGACAGGGGTCGTAGGCGCGCACCGCGACTTCCAGATGATTTAGCAAACCCTCGGTGAGCTTGTGACCGTCCAGATATTCATTGGCGACCGAACGCACCGATTCATTCATCGCCTGATTGTTGCTGGTAGTCGAGACAATCAAGTTGGCCTTGGTTATCAGGCCTTGTTCGTCGATCTGGTAATGATGGAACAGTGTACCGCGCGGCGCCTCGATCACGCCGACACACTCGCGCCGCTTTTCTCCCGGATCCGCGACCAGATCGGCGCCGGTGATGTCCGGATCATGCAGCAATTCATTGATGGACTCGGCGCAGTGCAGCGCTTCGATCATGCGCGCCCAGTGGTAGGCCAGCGTGTCATGCACGAAACCGCCCCGGCCGAATTCCCTGAAGCGTTTGCGTGCCGCTTCCGCCAGCGGGGTTGCGATTGAATCGCAGTTGTTCACGCGCGCCAGCGGACCGACGCGATACCAGCCCTGTTCCTTGCCCAGTTCGATCAGATACGGGAACTTCATATAGCTCCACGGGCGCACTTCCTCGCGCAGGATGTCCTGATAGCCGCGATAGTCGAACTGGTCGAACAGGCCGGTGCCGTCTGCCGCGCACGCGCGCAGACCGCCGTGATACAGCTCCAGTTCCCCGCCGCTGCCGATCATGCCCATAAAATTAGTCCGCAGCGTGGCAAAACCGGCGTGCTCGGGATGCGCGGTGTGTATTTGCTCGTTCAGCGCCACCGCATCCTGGCTCCAGGCCAATATATCCTTGATATCCACCAGCAAGGCATCGCGCTCGGCAACCGTGAGCGGCTTGTTCATGCCGCCCGGCACGGTGGCGGTGCCGTGGATACGCTTGCCCGCGATCGCCGCAATGATCTGCTGCCCGTACTTGCGCAGTTTCACGCCTTTCAGCGCAAGATCGGGATATTTGCCCAGCACGCCGACGATGTTGCGCTGCGCCGGGTCGCTGCCGAAGCCGAACAGCAGATCGGGAGAAGACAAGTGAAAGAAATGCAGCGCGTGCGATTGCAGCGTCTGGCCGAAATGCAGCAGGCGGCGCAGCTTTTCAGCGGTGGGCGTGAGCCGCTCCACGCCGACCAGTTGGTCCACCGCCTTGGCTGCCGCCAGTTGATGGCTGACCGGGCAGATCCCGCACAGGCGCTGCACGATGAACGGCACTTCCCAGTAAGGCCGGCCCTGGATGAATTTCTCGAAGCCGCGAAACTCGACGATATGAAAGCGCGCCTCATGGATATGATCTTGATCATCCAGCATCAGCGTGATCCTGCCGTGCCCCTCGACGCGCGTGACGGGATCGATGGCGATGCGCCTGAGGTTGGGTGAGGATGTTATGTTTTGTTCCATGGCGGGAATAGCCTTTCGGTATGACCTGAGGAAATTATCTGTGGGAGCATTTCACAGGGCGGAAGCCCCACAGGGGCGTTCCGCCGCAGTTCAAAAACCATCCTGCGGAACCGCATTGCGTTCCTACAAGAGCTAATCATAATGCAGCAAATTTTTTGGAAGCGCAGGCTCTTTCCCTTCCAGCAGATCGCCCAGCACCTTCAGAAATTCATCGGCAGAAGGCGGGCAGCCCGGCAGGTAATAATCCACATGCACCACATCATGAATGGGATGCACCTTGTCGAGCAGCAGCGGCAGTTCCGCATCATCCGGGATCTGCGGATTTTCCACGCCAACGCCATTCACATAAGCCTCTTCCAGACACTCGCGCAAATGGAAATGGTTGCGCATCGCGGGCACCCCGCCATTGATGGCACAGGCCCCGACCGCGATCAGTATCTTGCAGTTGTCGCGGAACTCGCGCAGCACATGCACGTTCTCCGCGTTGCACACCCCGCCCTCAATCAGGCCGATGTCGCACGGACCGCAGTGCTTGATGTCGGTCAGCGGCGAGCGGTTGAGCTCGACATGTTCCAGCAACGCCACCAGTCGCTCATCCATATCGAGGAACGACATATGGCAGCCGAAGCAACCGGCCAGCGAGGTGGTGGCGATCCTGACTTTACTCATCGGTGTGCATCACTTTAGCCAGAATCACTTCTTCCAGCCCGATTTCGCCGACCTGGTGCAGATCGAAAGTACGCCGCCCGATCGGCACCTCATAGCCATGTTCCTTGATCAGGATCGCGCCCACCGGACAGATATGCGCGGCCATGTCGCCGCTTTCAAGACCGCTATCCGCCAGCTTGCCGCTGGGTGAATTCACGATCAGATGTGCATTGATGCCGCGCCCGGCGATGGCGAACACGTTCTTGCCGTCCACTTCGCGGCTTGCCCGCACGCACAGTTCGCACAGTATGCAACGGTCTCGGTCCAGCATGACGGTCGGATGCGACGCATCCACCTCGCGGCGCGGGAAGAACTGCGGGAAATGCCCGTCCAGCATACCCAGATGATAGGCCATCGCCTGCAGCGTGCAGTCGCCGGTCTTTTCACAGGAAGGGCAGATATGATTGCCTTCGATGAACAGCATCTGTGTGATGGTCTTGCGCACCTCGTTCAGCGCCGGCGTGTTGTTGCTGATCTGCTGCCCGGCTACGGCGGGTGTGGTGCAGGCCGACACGCTCCTGCTGTCGGTATCGACCGAAAATTTTGTTTGCACCCTACGGTCCGAATCATGGGTCGACACATCCCTGCTGCCGATATCGACAGTACAAAGCTTGCAACTGCCGTGCGGCGTGAGTCCCGGACGATGGCACAGATGGGGAATATAGACGCCTGCGGCCAATGCCGCATCCATGATGGTCTGCCCTGCATTGAACGGGATGTCCTGCCCGTCTATGAATATGGTATTTGGCGTGATGGTATTTGTTTCTGCGCCCATGTTTGTCCCGTTGAATTTTCAATCACAGGTTAAAGCGCCTGCATTAGCCGCCATGTCATTTGATTCCATTTCAAAGGAAAACAATCCGTAGGTCGGGCTACGCCCGACAACCCTTCGACAAGCTCAGGACAGGCTTGATCCGGCGGGCATAGCCCGCCCTACAGAAATGCACGTTCCCGCTTATTCAAAATGAGCCGTCGCATCATTGCGCTGCGTGATCTGTCGCGCTTCCTCCAGTGCTGCGTCCAGATTGAAATGCGGCACAAAATCGCGATGCACCAGCCGCTGCTCAAATACGTGCGGGAACCGTTGCAAGCCGTCCATGATGGGGTTCGCTGCGGTCTGTCCCAAACCGCAATGCGAGCGGCGCTTGACCAGCGCGCCGATGCGCTGCATCTCATCCAGGTCATATTGTGTACCGTGTCCGCCGGCGATCTTGTCCAGACCGTTCTTGAGCAGCGTGGTACCCACCCTGCAAGGTGTGCAGAAGCCGCAACTCTCATGGGCGAAGAAATGCGCAAAATTGACGATGGTTGCCAGCAGGTCGCGCTCCCGGCCAAACACCATGAACGAACCTCCGGTGGGTAGATCCTCAAAGCAAAGTCTGCGATTGAATCCCGCTACGCCTATCAGCGACCCGGAAGGGCCGCCGATCTGCACCGCCTGAACTTTCTTCGCGCCGCAGTCATTAAGAACCTGCTGGATTGTGATACCGAATGGATATTCATAGATTCCCGGTCTCGCACAGTCACCGCTGACACTCAAAATCTTGCTGCCCGCCGATTTTTCCGTGCCCGCTGCCCTGAACCATGCACTGCCGCACAGCGCGATATGAGCGGCGGCGGCAAATGTTTCCACGTTATTGACCACGGTAGGCTGACCGAGATAACCATGCGTCACCGGAAATGGCGGGCGGTTGCGCGGCACCCCGCGCTTGCCTTCCAGCGATTCGATCAGCGCCGATTCTTCGCCACAGATGTATGCACCCGCCCCGACTGCGATCTCGATGTCGAAATCGAATCCGGGATGACCGAGAATGTTGCTGCCCAGCAGGCCCAGTTCGCGGCGGCGCGCCAACACGGCCTCCAATTGCGGCAACAGGTAGCGATACTCGCCGCGCAAATAGAGAATACCCTGTTCTGCGCCGATCACGGAAGCGCACACGGTCATTCCCTCGAACACCGCATCGGCATGGCTGCGCAACAGGATTCGGTCCTTGAACGTGCCCGGCTCGCCTTCATCGGCATTGCATACCACATAGTGCGTATCGCCCCGCTCTTCGCGGCAGAACTGCCACTTCATGCCGGTGCTGAACCCCGCGCCGCCCCGGCCGCGCAAACCAGACTTGATGATCTCGCTCAACGTGTCTGCCGCGCCGCGCGCCAGCATCGCACGCAGACCGTCACCCGCTGCAAGATCATCCTTGAGCAGCAGGCCGCTGACGCGGATATTGTCGTCAACCTGGAACCATCCGGCAGGCCAATCCGCCAGCGGCGTCCCTGCCTCAACCAGGGCGGCGATGCGGTCTATCATCGCGGCATCCAGCCGGACGATCGGCATTTCATTGACCAGCAGTGCCGCACCGTGGTCGCACATGCCGATGCAGGAAGTCTCACCTATGCTGACCAGACCATCGGCGCGCGTGCTGCCGGCAGTGATGCCCAGCCGCCGGGCGAGCATGGCCATCAAATCCTCGCCCCCGGCCATATAGCCGCAACTGGTGCAGTTGCTGAACAGAATATCGTATCGTCCGCGCGGGATTTTGTGAAAGAAGGAATAGAACTCGACCACCGCATCCACCTGGCTGAGCGGCAGACCGAGATGTGCGGCGACTTCGCGGGCAGCCTCATCGGAGATATGCAGGAACTGCTGTTGCAGCGCATGCAGCACGTGCAACAAACGGGGCGATTCTGCACAGGCTCCGGCGATAACCGAACGTAGCAAGCTGGTCGTATTCGCAGCGTTCGAGCTTGTTATCGAATCATTCCACAAGATGGCTCCCCATTCATCGTACTACCGTGCAAAGAGTACTATCAGGTTGGGTTTACGGTCAATTGATATTCACCTCATGCGCAGGGTAAATTTGTTCTCGGCGAAAAATGTAGGGTGGATAAGCGCAGCGCATCCACCTTTTTGAGCTGGCATGGTGGATGCGCTGCGCTTATCCACCCTACTACATCATGCGCGGTATTGCCACGCAGCAGCCATCCCAGGCCTGACCGGCAGGGATGCATGATTTGAATTGCCGATGGCTTGAATTGCCCACGGGTTGAATTGCACGGAATAGCCGGTTCGTGCCACAATCCTCAGTCTCCAGCGTGCGCGATGATTTAGCACTATTTTCTGGAGAGCATGAAGCAAGGCGTTTAATTAGGACAGGGACATGACTACCGCAAGCGAAAAATCAGATCGGAAAATCGACAGCCACATAGACGAAGTTGGGCCAGCCATTTACCAGACAAACCAGGTAATCGCGGAACGCCGCGCCAAACTTGCTGCGCTACGCAAAGCAGGCGTTGCCTTTCCGAACGACTTTGAGCGCAAGCATCTCGCCGCTGATCTGCACGCCGAGTTCGGCGGGAAAACGCATGACGAACTGGAGGCCGCGCAGATACCTGTTGCAGTAGCCGGACGCATGATGCTGAAGCGCGTGATGGGCAAGGCCAGCTTTGCCACGGTGCAGGACATGAGCGGGCGGGTCCAGTTGTTCATCAGCAACAACGACACCGGCGAGGAAGCGCACAATGCGTTCAAGCATCATGACCTCGGCGACATTCTCGGCGCGGTGGGTGTGTTGTTCAAGACCAAGACCGGCGAGCTTTCCGTGCGGGTCGCGCAAGTGCGTTTGCTGACCAAGGCGCTGCGCCCGCTGCCGGAAAAATTCCACGGCCTGTCCGATCAGGAGCAGAAATACCGCCAGCGGTATCTCGACCTGATCACCAATGAGGATGCGCGCAAGGTGTTCATCACGCGCACGAAGATCATCCAGACGATACGCGAATTTTTCATCCGCCACGGCTATCTGGAAGTCGAGACACCGATGATGCACGCTATCCCCGGCGGAGCGGCCGCCAAGCCGTTCGAGACACATCACAACGCGCTGGATATGAAGATGTATCTGCGCATCGCCCCGGAGTTGTATCTGAAACGTCTGGTGGTGGGCGGCTTTGAAAAGGTGTTCGAGATCAACCGTAACTTCCGCAACGAAGGACTTTCGACGCGGCACAATCCCGAATTCACGATGCTGGAATTTTACGAAGCCTATCGCGACTATCGCTACCTGATGGACTTCAGCGAAAGCCTGTTCCGTGAAATAGCGCAAAAGGTCCTGGGCAAGACGCTGATCAGCTATCAGGGCAGAGAGCTGGATTTTGGCAAGCCATTTCACCGCTTGACGATGGTGCAGGCGATCCAGAAATATCATCCGCAATTCACCGATGCGCAACTGAACGACCGCGACTTCATCATTAACGAACTGCAAGACCTGAAAGCGAAATACAAACCGCAGGATGGCATCGGCGGATTGCAACTGTCGCTGTTCGAAGAACTCGCCGAGGCGCACCTGTTCGAGCCGACTTTCATCATCGACTATCCGGTGGAAGTTTCGCCGCTGGCGCGCAGCAGCGACACGAACCCCGAGATCACCGAACGTTTCGAACTGTTCATCGTCGGGCGCGAGATCGCCAATGGTTTCTCCGAACTGAACGATGCGGAGGATCAGGCAGCCCGCTTCGACGCGCAGGTCGCCGCGAAAGATGCCGGCGACGAAGAGGCGATGTTCAAGGACAACGATTTTGTGCGCGCGCTGGAATACGGCCTGCCGCCAACCGCCGGCGAAGGCATCGGCATAGACAGGCTGGTGATGCTGCTCACCGACAGCGCCAGTATCCGCGATGTGATACTGTTTCCGCAGATGCGGCCTGAAAGCTGAAATGGCTCCGCATGGCACCGGCCTCAAACCCCTCCCGGCCTCCCCTTGTCAGGGGAGGAGACAACCTGCCCCTCCCTTGGCTCTCCCCCTGATAAGGGGGCTGGGGGGTTGGGGAGGCCGGGAGGGGTTAGTTGCAGTAGCGTGCG